>Ga0307377_10000081_pt1 | contig 136999 bp, 113 predicted proteins | sample TR3MG_FD_202535 | JGI IMG/M metagenome (GOLD analysis project Ga0307377, IMG submission 202535) | Soil microbial communities from Risofladan, Vaasa, Finland - TR-3 | ecosystem: Environmental > Terrestrial > Soil > Coastal area > Acid sulfate soil | place: Finland: Risofladan, Vaasa...
AGAACACCTGCAATGGTCGCGGGTTTGACCGATCATGTTTGGTCTTTGCGTGAATGGCTGAGTTATCCGGCCGTTCAATTAACATAAGACACAAGGAGAGTTTTGGGTTGTGAAGAAATATGAATGTACTCTTTGCGGATACGTCTATGACCCTGAGGTTGGCGACCCCGATAATGGCGTGGAAGCAGGGACTGCGTTTGAGGAGTTGCCCGATGACTGGGTCTGTCCCGATTGCGGCGCCGGCAAGGAGGAGTTTGAGCCGGTGGAAGATTAAAGTCTATATGGCGAGGTTGCGCAGTAAAAGTGCGAGAGATTAGACCAACTATAACACGGCAGGATATCCTTTGTGTGGAAACGGTCGCGGGGGCGAACGGCCTGGTTGTTTTCGGAGCATCGGGAGACCTGACCCGCCGAAAATTGCTCAGCAGCCTTTTTGAGCTATTCAATCGCAATTTGATTAGCGAACAGTTTTATCTGCTTGGCTGCGGCAGAAAAAAGCTCTCGGATGAAGAGTTTCGCCAAATGGCCCGGGAGGCAATACAGGAAGATGCCGGCGATGTATCAACAAAAGAAACAGAGGCGTTTATCAGCAGGCTCTACTACGCACGCGGCGATTACAACGATGCTCTGTTTTATGACAATATCAAGGCCAGACTGGCGGAGTTGGACAAAAAGCACAAAGTTGACGGCTCGCATATTTTTTACCTGGCCGTGCCTCCTCTGCTGTACGGGGCCATTGTGGAGAAGCTTTGCTCGGCCGGACTGTCACATTCCGGGGAAGCCGACTTGAAACGGCAGCCCAGACTGGTCGTGGAAAAACCCTTCGGCAGAGATTTACAGAGCGCCGCCGAATTGAATAAGACAATTGGCCGATGCTTTGACGAGTCGCAGATATATCGCATCGACCACTATCTCGGCAAAGAGACGGTTCAAAATATCCTGATATTCAGGTTTGCAAATACCATTTTTGAGCCTGTATGGAACCGCAATTACATCGACAGCGTGCAAATTACAATAGCCGAGACGATAGGTGTTGAGCACAGGGCCAGTTATTATGACAAGAGCGGCGCTCTTCGGGACATATTCCAAAACCATATGCTTCAAATGCTCGCTTTGGTCGGTATGGAGCCGCCGACATCTTTCGAAGCCGACCGGCTTCGTGACGAAAAGGTCAAGCTGCTGCGGTCGATTCGACCGTTCGACCGCGCTGAGCTGGACAAGCTAATTGTTCGGGGCCAATACGGGCCCGGCTCTATCGGCGGTGAGCAAGTGGTCGGCTACCGAGAAGAACCGGGTGTAGAGCCGCAATCAAAGACCGAAACGTTCGTGGCTGCCAGGCTTTTTATTGATAACTGGCGGTGGAAAGGCGTCCCTTTCTACCTTCGGACGGGCAAGAGACTGGCCAAGAAAGATACCGAGATTGCAATCGCTTTCAAGAAAGTGCCGCATTCCATGTTCATCTTCGCCGGTCTCGATGAGATGCCGGCCAACGTTCTGGTGTTACAGATACAGCCGGAGGAAGGGATTTCATTGAGCTTCCAGGCCAAGCGGCCCGGCTCAAAGATTTGTATGGATACCCTGACGATGAATTTCAGCTACCAGGACATTTTTGGGGTGCGTATGCCCGAAGCGTATCAGAGATTACTGCTGGACTGCATGGTGGGCGACCAGACGCTCTTTACACGATATGACAGCGTGGAAGTCGCCTGGCAACTGCTGACGCCTGTACTCGAAACCTGGCAAAAAGACGATTGCTCGCCCTGCGAGTACGCCGCGGGCGGTGACAGCTTTCCAGAGGCGGACCGCCTTATCGAAGCCAACGGCCGAAAATGGCGAAAAATCGGATAAAACCAACCAACTTAAGCTTGGGGGATGAAGACATGAATATATTTGAATTCGCCATGGAAAAGGAGAAATACAGCGAGGATTACTATCGTCAACTGGCCCGCAAAGCAAACAACAAGGGGCTTCAAACAATATTTAACATGCTGGCCGACGAGGAAGCAAAACATTACCGCATCGTGGAGGAAATGAAAGACAGAATCCCTGACAGAGTCTCCAACACCGATGTGCTGGCGGAAGGCAAAGAAATTTTCGCGCGGATGAGGAAGGGGGCCGGAAAATTCGATTTTGACGCGGGTCAAACCGAGACTTACAAAAAGGCCCAGGATATCGAAAAGGACAGCGAGGAATTCTATCTGCAAAAAGCTGATGAGGTCGAGGACCAGGGTCAAAAACGGATTTTCAAAGAATTGGCCGACGAAGAAAAAAAACATTATTTCCTGCTGGAAAACATAATTGAATTTGTATCTCGGCCCCAGCAATGGCTTGAGAATGCGGAGTTCTACCACCTTGAGGAATACTAATTCGAACGCGGTCAGACCATGCAATTCAGAAATTATCATTTGACAAAATCGCGTCTTTTCAGGATAATATTTTTTCTGCGTTGCTGGAATCATGCAAGGTGTTGAAACTGTGTGGGGTGCAGCCCCTCGGCGAAACAGAACCGGCGACGGTCACATCATTGGTGCGGCTGTTCGAGAGTCGCACTCAAGGTAGTGCCGGAAGGGATTTTTTGTCGCAGTTTCTGGATGGTTCAAAGGACCACGAATTATGGGTACAAACGGCTATCAACTTCGCTACTACATAGCGCTCAGTGCACCCCCGACGCGGACACCGGCCGACGGCACGGAGCCTTTCATGCGGCCCGAGCCCGGCTTCAATCCGTCCTGGTTCCACAAATACTGCGATATAGACTTCTCGGAGCGGTGGCACAAAGATGTTGAGTACAGGCTGGAGTGCCATGAGGCTATGAGCGAGGAAATTCGCCGCAGGTTTCCGGGGCGGGATATCGGTGAGGTAAACAACGGCAAGCCGGCTGATTTGCTGACGGGCCTATACGGCACGGCCGTCGTCCCCGTTATGTTTGGCCAATCGATAAGGTATTTTCCGGACAAGTGGCCCGCACCGCACGGCGAGCACCTTACCGATGAGCAGGCCGATGCCCTTTCGCCCGCCGACCCGGACAATAACGAGCTCTTTCAGGATATTCTCAGCCAGCTCGACAAAATCGAGCAGTTGACCGGCACGGCCCGCGGCTACCTGAACTGGCAGGGAGTTCTCAACACAGCTTTTCGCCTGCGCGGCGAGAGAATCTTTATCGACCTTTTCGACTCGCCCAAACGTGCGCACCACATTTTCCAGTGTGTCACACAGACGATGATTAACGGCATAAAAAGGCTGCACGAAAGGCAAAAGAAAGCCGGCGTGGATGAGAGATTTGCCACAATATCGAACTGCGTGGTCAATATGATAAGCCCCGCCCACTACGGGGAGGACGTCCTTCCGTATGATTTGAGAATCCGGGCCGAGTTCGAAAAATTCGGCATTCACAACTGCGCCTGGGTAGTGGACCCGTATATGGAAGCCTACGCGACCGTACCCAGGCTCGGGTACATCGATATGGGCATAACATCCAACCTTAAAAAGGCAAAAAATCTGTTTCCGGATACCCGCAGAACTGTTTTGTACACCTCCATGGACCTGGCAAACAAATCCGAAGACCGGATTCGTGATGACTTTGAGAAGATTGCCCGGGAGCTGACGCCCTGCGACGTGGGGCTGCCCGACATAGAGGTCGATGTCCCCGACGAGCGGGTTATGTTTGCTATGGACCTTTGCGCACAATTCAGCGACAAGTACGGAGTATAAAATGATGAGTGAGAAAGCCGTAGATGTAAGAAAACTCGAAGAAATAGCCAATCGGACGAGGATTAACGTTGTCAAAATGATAGCGAGGTCCGGCATCGGCCATTTGGGCGGCTCGGTCTCGATCGCCGAGATTCTGGCCGTGCTGTATTTTCACGAGATGAGAATCGACCCGAAGAATCCCGACTGGGAGGACCGCGACCGGTTTGTCCTGTCCAAAGGCCATGGGTGCCCTGCCCTGTATGCTACTTTTGCTGAGGTCGGCTTTATCCCCAAAGACATGCTGATGACTCTGCACGAGATTGACAGCCCGCTCCAGATGCATCCGGAGCGCGGCTTGTGCCCCGGCATCGAAATGAGCACCGGCGCGCTCGGGCAAGGGTTATCGACGGCGGTGGGAATGGCCCTCGGCGCAAGGCTTAAAGGCAAAACATTCCGCGTCTATGCCCTCGTGGGGTGCGGCGAGTGTCACGAAGGCCAAATCTGGGAAGCCGCCATGTTCGCCGCCAAGAACAAGCTTGACAATCTCGTCGCCATAATTGACTACAACAAATTCGCGCTCTCAGGCCGGACCCAGGAGGTTATGCCGCTTGAGCCGCTCTACGACAAGTGGGTCGCCTTCGGCTGGCACGTCATTGAGGCAAACGGCCACTCGGTTAGTCAGCTCATTAATGCTCTGGATGAAGCGAGAACCATTAAGGGAAAACCGACTTTCATAATCGCTCATACCGTAAAGGGACGGAACATTTCTTACATAGAAGACACATGGCCGAGCCACTCGGTGCAAATGACTGCCGAGCAGGTCGGCAGTACGCTGGCAGAACTCGGTTGTCCCAAAGAAGAAATCAAAGCTGCCTTGGCGCAAATGAAGGAGTATAAGTAAATGTCGCAAAGATTAGCCCCCAGAGATGTTTTGGGTCAAACTCTGACCGAGTTGGGACAGGAGAATCCCAATATTGTGGTACTGGATGCCGACTTCTGGCCCGCTTCCAAAATCGCCGCATTTAAGGACCGTTTTCCCGACAGGTTCATAGAGGTAGGCATCGCCGAGCAGAACATGATGGGAATCGCAGCGGGTCTGAGCACCGTGGGCTTTACCTGCTTTGCCTCGACGCTGTGTGTGTTTTGTTCGAGAAGGGCCTGCGACCAGGTAACGACCTCCATAGCCCTGCCCAGACTGAACGTAAAGATTCTCGCGCTGTATGCCGGCCTCTACGTAGGCAAGAATGGCGCGTCCCATCAGGCCCTGGAAGACATAGCCATCATGAGGTCAATTGCCAATATGACGGTGGTCCAGCCTGCAGATGCGCTCGAAACACAGGCCGTATTAAGATTTGCCGCCGAGTACGATGGACCGATGTATATCCGGGTAGGGAGAGATCCCAGGCCCGCAACTGTGCCGGCAGACTACAAATTCCGGTTGGGAAAGGCCTTGACCTTAAGAGACGGCAAAGACGTTACCCTGATTGCGTGCGGAGACACGGTCGAAAATACGCTCGCAGCGGCGGCGGCTTTATCCAAAAAGGGGGTCGAGGCGCGAGTTATTAATATGAGCTCGATAAAGCCGATTGATGAGCAGGCCATTGTAGAAGCGGCGGAGGAGACCGGCAAAATAGTAACCGTGGACAATCACAACATTATCGGAGGGCTTGGCTCGGCTGTATGCGAAGTGGTTTCGGAAAAGATGCCGGTGAGGGTCAAGAGAATAGGCGTTAAAGACATCTTTGGCAAGTCCGGCACCAATGCGCAGATGGAAGAAAGATTTGGCCTGCGGGCCCAGGATATAGAAGACGAAGTCATGAGTTTTCTGGGAAATTGAGGGAAAACCCTTAAAAACAAGAATTCTTCAAACTATATTTTTGTTGCAAAACGGGCTAATTGTGGTAAAATTACCCTGTATTTTCTGAAGCCGGCGGCGTAGCCAAGTGGACAAAGGCGACGGTTTGCAAAACCGTTATTCGTCGGTTCGAATCCGACCGCCGCCTGTTAATGCATGGTTTTTCGTGGCTTTTGGATTTCATCTATGCCGCCCTGCCGGAGTTGGAGCCTTCCAAAGTTATTGACGACAAATGCTCGGTAACCTTGCCCTTAATCCAGACCGGCCCGCCGGACGAGCAAAGGCTTCGATACAGCTCGAACCGGTCCGGGAAGAAACTTACGTCAACCAAGCCTAAAGAATCCTCCAACGTCACAAAACCCATCGTTCGGCCGTCATTTGTTACCGCCCGGCGGGCTGTAGCCATATAGCCTGCTACAGTAACCTCTCTATTGATGAAGCGGCTCAGTTTAGCCGATGGGGTGTGTTTGGTATGCAGCAAAACCGCAGGGTGCATGCTAAACGGGATGCCGGTGACGTCAACTTCCGCTTTTAGTTTCGCTATCCTGTCATAGTCCGGCAATCCTCTTGCTGAAGGATTATCGTATATGTCGAAAAGCAGCGGTTGATTTGGATTCAAAAGCGCAAAATTCAACTGCATCAGCATTGCCGGCCGGCTCAGTCCCAACCCGTCACAGGCCCCAACGTGAATAAAGTTCTGTAGTTCCGGCCTGCGAAATCTCACTCGCCTGCGCAGATCATCTATGCTAATAAAAGGCCCGATTTTTCTCTGCTGGATAATCGCGCGCATAGTGCCATAGCTCAGGCCCCTTATTATATTTAATCCTGCTCTAATGGCTTTTCCTTCCGGCACCCACTCAATATCGCTTCTATTTACGTGCGGCAGTAATATCTTTATGCCGTGTCTTATTGCCTCCCACACGTAAACTCTAAGCGGATACATACCCTGATGGTTATTAAACAGGGAACAGTAAAACCCCTGCGGATAGTGGGCCTTCAGGAAAGCCGTCTGCCAGGCGATATTGGCATACACCGTGGCGTGGGCCTTACAGTACGAATAGGCTGCAAATCTTAAAATCTGGTCCCATATAGCCTCGGCGGTTCCCCGGTCAATCCCCGCCTGCCCGGCCCGCGAATACACAAAATCCTCATACTGCTCCTGCAGACGCACCGCCGAAACTTTTTTCGAGACCTCCGAACGAAAGCGGTCGGCATCGGCCACGCTGTACCCCGCCACCTCCACGGCTATCCGCATCACGTCCTCCTGATATAACATCACGCCATAAGTATCACCGAGCACCTCCTTCATCTTCGGGTGCAAATACTCGAATGGCTTGCCGCCGACATGCCGCTCGATGAATTCGGCTTTCATCCCGCCGGAGGCCGGACCGGGTCTGATTAAAGACAGCGCTATCGCCACATCTTTTTTGTTTTTAACCTTTAGCCCCCTCAGAAGCTGTCTCATTCCCGGCGACTCACATTGAAATACGCCAAGACTGTCACCGGCGCTGAGCATACGGGCCGTCTTTTCGTCTGTGGGATTAACAGCATCGATATCCGGACTGTCTTGCCTTTTGCCGATAATGCCCACCGCGCCGTTTACCGTTGAAAGCGCCCTGTTTCCCAAGAGGTCTATCTTAATCAGGCCCACGGCTTCGGCGGCATCTTTGTCATACTGGGTAACAATTACACCCTTGGCTGCCATTTCCAGCGGAACAATATCCCTCACCGCACACGGAGTAATCACTATACCGCCGCAATGAACGCCCAAATGTCTGGGGAAACCTATTATTCTCTCGGCCAGCCTGTAAATCGCGGAGTCGGTGTCTGTTTCTCTTTGCTTTACAAGCTCATTTATCTGACTGGGTTCCAGGCCAAGGAACCTGCCCACATCGCGAACAGCACTCCGCCGGCGATAACGGTTTATGTTCGATATCATCGCCACATGGTCAAAGCCCCAATTCTCGTAGCAAAACCTTATTACCTCATCCCGCCTCCTCCAGCAAAAATCGACGTCGATGTCGGGGCAGTCTCTTCGGCCGGGATTCATAAACCGCTCAAAGTAGAGGTTGTTCTCTATCGGACAGACCCTCGTAAAGCCCAGCACATGCGAGACCAGCGAGCCGGCGGCCGAGCCGCGAACCTCAACCGGTATATTGTTCCTTTTGGCAAAACTCACTATCTCGTGAACCACCAAAAAATAATCACTGAACCTGTTCTTGCGTATCGCGGCCAATTCGCACTCCAGCCGCTTAACCACTTCTTTACCTGCAGGCTTGTACATTTTCGCCAGACCGCGGTGACAAAGCCTGCCCAGCACCGTGTCGCTGTTTTCACCCTTGCTCAGTTTGACCTTCGGCAGAAAATATTTTCCGTTCAGCAGCCGCAAATTACAGCGATGGGCTATCTGCTCGGCATTAACGACGGCTTCGGAACAATTCCTTAGTCTAAACCTGAATTCCTTCTCAGGCATCAGTTTGTTAAACCCCGAATTATCCTGCGGCCCTGCTCCGGCCACACTCAGAGCCCTTATCCTGCCCAACAGCGTGGCGGTAGCTACATCCTCTTCCTGCAAACAATTGAAATTAGTATATGCAACAGGTCTTAATCCATTTGCCTGCGCCCGGTCGGCTTCATCGGTTCCTCTACAGCCTGCAAACAAGCAATCTCTCGAAAATATCGCTTGCAGCTCTTTCAACAATCCCGGCTGAGTGCAAATACAGATTAGTCCCTTGCTATGCTTGCCAAGCTGGCCAATTAAACAGAAGTCTTCATCGAGATTTCTCGCCGTGGTTATTCTGCAAAGGTTTTTATAGCCGGTCCTGTCTTCGGCCAGCAATATAACGCTTTGAGTATCGGTAAGAATCTCCACCCCTATAACAGGTTTGATATCCACCTGCTCAGCAGCCCGGCAAAAATCCACCACCCCATACATCGAATTGACATCGGCCAGGGCAATAGCGCCATAGCCGTATTCCCCGGCCTTCTGAACCAGTCGCTGCACCGAGACCGACCCCCTCAAAAGGCTGTAGAAACTTCTGCATGTCAGGGCGGCTATGCGCATAAGTTCCCCGCTTAATCCGATTAGGATTTTCCTTACATCTATTCATTCAGGGCAATCCTTGCCAGATTCGGGTACGTCCTCAAAAGCCCCTCCGGAACCGGCTGCTTTTGGCCGGTAACCAGCGATTTTAGCTCAAGGGCGTTGGCAAGTTCGGCGCCTCGATAATGATTATTCGCAATAACCGTCAGCGACTTAAAAGCCTCCGCTAATTTATCAATCCTGCGCCTTATCTGGGCAAGCTCGTCATCATTGTAGTAGTAATCATAAGTCTCATCTCTGCCCGCCTTGCTGAACCACTTTTCCACATTTCTTCCGTGCATCCTGAAATAGCCGGACGCACCCACCGTACAGTACTGCATATTAAACGAATTTGATGCGACCGGATAATCAAGATTGCACACAGTAACACCAAGCTGCTGCAGGAAATTCAAAGCCTCCGGCTGCTGCCACGACTTGTGCCTCACCTCTACCGTAAGACTGAACGCACCGCGGAAGCTTTCCACTATCTTGGACAAGTGCTGACGACTTGGCGCGCTGTCGGCAAAATCATATCTGAATTGAACCAGCAGGTGCTTCAGCTTGCCCGCTTTAAGAAATGGCTCAAAGCCCGTATGAAAATACTTCACCGTTTCCGCATCCATCCTGCCTTCATGGGTAAAATCCCGGTGAAGCTTGGCGGTGAAGAAAAAATCCGGCCGCTTCGAGGTTCTTTCCAGCCACAATCTGGTGGTTTTTTCAAACGGCGGCCGGTAGAAAGTACTGTTAATCTCAATACAATCCACGAACCTGCTGACATATTCAAGCTGGTCGATTTTAGGCTCGGTATATACAATCCCCTTCCAGTCATCATACGACCAGCCCGCCACTCCTATGTAAATCGGACAACTCATTTTTCTAACCCATAGTTCGTAAACAACCTATCACTTTGCCGATTATGCGGGCGTTTTCGCTGTTGCGCTTTATATATTTGGTCTTGTAGCCTGCCGCCTCGTTGGCGGCTTTCAGTGCTATTCGGCCTCGCTGAAGATATACTCTCTTAACCGTTGCTTCATCATCCAGCAGCACCACTCCAATCCGGCCGTTCTCAATCATCGAAGCGGGCTTGACCACCACGTAGTCGCCGTCCATAATACCTTCGTCGACCATACTATCGCCGGCAACCTTCAGAATAAACGTATCCTTCGACTGGCCGAATAGTTCATTGAGATTTACATATCCCTCGATATTCTCCTGGGCCAATATCGGCTCGCCCGCCGCCACCCTGCCAACGATAGGCAGGCCCTCAGTCCGCTCTATTTTCCCAAGATACTCCTCGGACAGCCTGAGCCCCCGATGCCCGCCCGAATCCACCAGATAGCCCTTTTTCTTCAGATAGCTCACTAACTGATAAACGGCGTTCTGCGCAAGGCCAAAATGCTCAGCGATTTCCCGCTGGCTCGGCGGTTCATTATCTCTCAGCCGAGCTTCAATAAACTCAAGCACCTTTTTCTGCTTTTCCGTTAAGGGCTTCATAATCGAGCTTTCAAACAGCTTCTATTATAATATATGGTCGTTTGACCATATAATCAACAAAAATTTTACTTTTTTTGAAAATTTTTTCTGCTTCAGATGCTGTCAAAAGTGCCAACCAATGGCCAGGAACCGGCATGGCTTACAGGCAGCCTATGCCCTCCCCCTCCTTAGCATCACCAAGCTCCCTAAAGCCAGCAGAGCAGCGGTTGTCGGCTCTGGAATCTGCCACGAGACTGCGTGTGCATCACCGGTGTTCGTCTTGGCGTAGCCCACAATGTTGCCCATTGAATCAATATAGTGGGTCTGTGAAGAACTATATCCGGCCGGCAGGAAGCTGTGCAGGTCTATAACGCTCTCTGCCGTGCCCAGCCACAGCAAAGCATGCTGTACGCTCGCACTGCTCCAGCCGTAGCCTACTTGCGTCCGCCCGAAGCCCCGAAAGCATACGAATACTCGAATCCACTGGCGGCGGAGGTCTACGACGCTCTCGGCTGCGCCCTCCCATAATAAGGCGTGGTTTCCTATCGTACCTGCCGAACCATAGCCTACCTGCTGTCCGCCTGAAGCCCCGAAGGCATACGACTGCTCCAGGCCGACGGGATGCAGGATGACGACTTCGTAGTAAACAGCGTTAGCAGAAGCAGTGGCTGTCAATATGGCGGCTGTAATGACACAGATTTTTCGTGAACTGTCCGTATTCAAGACTCCTCCGAATCATCCGCCCGGTTCATCTTCCAAACCACAAAAGACTCTGATTGTGAAAAGAACTGAACTTTTCCGTACTCCGGCAGTTTTATAATACCTGCGTCAAGTACAAATGTCAAGTATTTGCGGCCACGCGATTAGGACAGGAAGGCCGCAAAATCGTGTTCGCCCTCCCTTCTATAAGGACAAAAAGAGGCAAGTCTTTTGACTTGCCTCTTTGTTATCTAACCGTATGCAACAACTGTCAGGGCTGCGGACACGAGCCCGGAACTCCAAGATCGGCGTCCCTCTTCTTCCAGTTGTTAGACAGGACGGCAGGTCGCCGGTGAAAACCGCGTAGCAACCCGGAGGCGCCGATTCAGATGGTCCATGTCCGCACAGGGATTAAGGGTCGTATCGGCCACCTTCTTCCAGTTGGCCACCGAACCCATGCCGAGAATGAATGATAGAACCGACAATTCTTTTGTGATCTTCTCCTTTGAAAAAAGTCTCATTCGAACGTTAGAAATTCGAAACTACATTTACGCTTGCCAAATCAATCTTTGCTCACCCTAAAACACTCGCTCTAACGACTCCTACGGGTTCCTATTGCCTGGTGAACAGGTCCCGGCAGGCCCATTGGTAATATTCCAGTTGGCTTTCAGGATTGTCAAGTCAGGGATCGCAACCCGATAGTTGTTTTTGCCATATGGCAGATGGTCAAAGTCTGCACAAGCCTCGTTGCCAACCAACTGCTCCTTAGGCTTGTTCCATGCAGCTTTCAGGATTGTCAAGTCAGGGATTGCCACCCAGTAGTTGTTCTTACCATAAGGCAGACCGTCGGCATCACCGAGGCACTGTCTCGGATAGCACCAGCACCCAGGCATACCGACAAGGTCCCACTGGGCATAATCCGCCATCCCGTCGTAGCACTCAACCTCGCCAACGGCGTACAACCCAATATCGTCAAAATATACGATGCCGTAACCGCCGGGTGTCGGATTGACCACGTCGCCAAAGCCAATGACAATCTTCTGTAAGTCCGCTAAATCCACTCCGGCGTCAGCGAACTGCTGGAGGCTCATGTTCCACTCGTGCCACTCTGCAACCTTAATGTCGTTCATATTGTTGCTGTCACCGTAGTTGACGCGAGGATAGCTGCCGGGACCGGTACTATCTTCCAGACGCACATACATCTGGTCCGTGCCGGTAAAGACATTATTGGGGTCGCCATAGAACCAGAGTGTCAATGCGGAGAAGAATGTCCAATCACACGGGTCGCCGACCGCGCGCTCGGCCTCGGAATAATAGGGGGTATTCTCCCAGCCGGTGTCGTCGTAGCCGTACCACATCGACTGCTGGGCGCCATGAACCGGCTCAGGGGGAATCCTGCTGGCCATCCCCAGCCAGACGGCGGCACCGCTAACAGGCGGCCAGCCGTAACGCAATCCGTCCAGCCAGACATAGATTATCGGGTTGGTAGTCTCATCGTAGGCCTCGAAATCCTCGAAGCTCATGTGAGTTTCCACCCGGAAGCTCCAGATGTCACCCTTCTTGTCTGCGACCGGATTTCTCTCATCAATACGCCAATAGTAGGTAACGCCAAAGTCCAGATGACCGGGCGGGTCATAGCTGGTGGAGCCGGCAGGCAGGTTGGCTCGGTGCTCCGGCGAGGAGGTGGTCGCACTGGTGACATCGTTCAAGTTAGTGCCGAAATACACGTCATGGGAGGTCACAAGTGCTCCGGGCGACCAGCTTAGCTGCACAGCGCGTGAGACATTCTGGGTGCCGTCATCCGGGCTGGGGTCCCTGGCTTTGCCGTTGTCGACCATAAAGCTCCAGACAGAACCTCTCCAGTAGCCGGGGGACTCGGCCTCATTGACCTCGTCAATCCGCCAATAGTAAGTCTTGCCGAATTCGAGATAGCCCGGCGGGTCATAGCTGGGGTCGGCGGTCGTGGCTTTGTATTCGGCAGAGGAGGTACCGGCGTCATTAACATCGGTAAAGCTGGTTCCGATGTACACCTGATGGGCAGCAGCAGCCGGTCCGGCCTCCCATGCGAGAACCACATCCGGGGAGACATCCTCGGCGCCGTCGCGCGGGGCGGGGTCCTTGGCTTTCATCACCTCACTAAGCAGCACGAGGCGGAAGGCATTGAGAGCCGCCCTGCCGCTTAGCCGGTGATACGAGCTATTCTGACTGTTGCGGAGGTCGTCCTCGACGCAACAGGTGCCCGTATACGTCACCAGCACGGCCGAACCGTCGGTTCTAAATTTGATGAGCGAGGGGACAAGCTGATCGTCGGTAGTAACCTGCTGGATAGGAACGTCGTAAGCGCCCTGGAACAGCTCGACGCCGTCAGGACTGCCCACCGGATAAGTACCGCCGCCGATGAGTTTACCGTAGTCATAACCAGAACCGTACAGGTTTTGCGCGCCGGCAAGAGCCATAGCCTCAATCGCGGTCATTGGCAACTCGGCGTGGCAGTCGTATTCGCCGCAATACGGCGCGATACATTCCCAGTGCGGCTGGTCGCCGTTTCTCTCACCCTTGAAACGGTTGTGGTAGCTTAGCAGGGCATATTCACCAGGTGGCAAGTTATACAGAGTAAGAAGGATAGTGCTGCCCGGGGGTTCGCCAAAGTCAGTGATCTGAAACCACGTGTTACAGATGGGCTCGTAAAGCGGGTTGCCGGACACCGTCGGGCAGTCACAGTTGCTATTAAGGTTACACCTTTCCGGGCCGGACATAATCAAGCCCCCTCGTCCCTCGTAAACACAGGTCAGCCCGGCCATAATGCCGGTGCCGCCGATGCCCGGACCATTGAAGGGAGAACCGAGGCTGCGTTCCTTGCCGCTGCCGTCGTTCAGTACTGCGTCGTGACCGTACATGTCCTGCCAGCGGGGCTGTGCCCAGATATTCCAGCCCGGTTTTGCGCTTGTGGGCCAGTGCTGGTTGTAGTCGTTAACGCCGCAGTACGCCAGAGCGAGGTCGACTTTGAGGTCAATCCTGCCGGTTGCAGTAAAGCTCCAGACATCTCCTCTGATGTAGGTCGTCGTACCAATCTCGTCAACCCGCCAGTAGTAGATGGCACCCACGTCCAGAAGGCCGGGATTATAGTTGGCATCGTCAAGATCCTTCCTGCCGATGTAGACGCCCAAAGTTCCTGTAGTGGCATCGTTAACATCGTTGAAGTCGGTGCCGTAGTACAGGTCGTGCCAGCTCGCATGTGGGCCAGCCTTCCAACTGAGGAGGGTTCTATCGGCCAGGCCACGACCGCCATCCATTGGGCTGGGGTAGCGGGCTTTGCCGTTGTCGGTTGTGAAATACCAGACCTCACCTTTCCAAGTGGTTGCGCCTTTGACCTCGTCAACACGCCAATAGTACGTAACACCAAAGGCCAGAAGGTCCGGCGGGTCATACGAGTTGTCGGTAACATTGGTTACATACACCGCCGAAGATGTGGTGGCATCGTTGACATCATTGAAATCGGTGCCGAGGTACACATTGTGTGACTGTGCCTGTGCTCCCCACTGCCAGGTAAGAACGACATTCGGGTCCACATCCAGGGCCTCATCGGCCGGGTAGGGATTTGAGGCGACCAGCGGTCTGACGGCGGTGCGCAGCTCGAAGGCGTTAACCACGGCACTGCTCTCGTTCGGCTCGCGGTACGTGACAGTTACAGGGCCGGAACCATCTGCGAGGAACTTGATGACCGACGGGACAAGGTAATAGTCCGAGGTAATCCCCTGGATAGGCACATCGGTAACCGGCTCTTTCTGAACAACGCCTTCGCCTGTGACGGTGATTTCCGGAATGATAGCGGGCACGGCGTTATGGTAAGTGTAGAGCCAGTATTCACCAGCAACCAGTCCGGGACCGCTTAAGGTAAACTCCACAGCCAATTGTTCGCTGGCAATTTCTCTGTAACGTGAGTAGAATGTGTTGGAAATAGGTCCAGCGACTATTTTGCGCAGGTTTCCGCTTGCTGTATCGCCCTCGGTGCAGATGTAGGCGTCAATTCCTGTGCCGGCGATATCCGAAATCCCCGTGCCTGAATACGCCTTGCCGTCACAACCTTTGAAAATCGCCCAGGGCGTCCAGTCGTCTCTGAAGGTCGATGGGTCCGAGGGACAGCCCATATCCAGCTTGAACTTGGGGAAGGACACTGCCGACCAGGGGTCGAAAAGTGTGCAAGTTTGGTTCTTGATTCCATATTTTGCATTAACGGCACCGGACAGCACCAGCCCGATTGTCTCGGGTTGTTCCTCTATGCCGTCGTTTACTACCGTGATACTGAATATTTTACTTGTTTCGGGGTTAGTGAAAGTCAGGGTGCCGGCGGTCAGGTAATAGTCGATGTTCCTGATAGCTGTGCCGCCGCTGGCGTTGTACTGCACTGTCACAGTTTGCACCGAGGGACGAGAGAGGGTGACCGTGATGTCATACGTTATTTGATCTTCCCGACAAACACTTCTTGCCGTCTGAAATCCCACGGCGGGTCTGGGGTCAAGAATGGAGTAGGTGTGCTTTGTGACGTCTCCCAACACGGTATTCGTGCCGGTTACCCCTGTCAACGTCACCTCAATCGTTTCATCTTGTTCGTCGGTTCCGTCATTTACAATAGTAATCTGGATTGCCTTGCTAATCTCGCCGTCATGGAACACCAACGGTCCGGCCGGAATTGTATAGTCCACGTTCTTGGTGGCCGTGCCGCCGGTCACCTGGTAGGACACGGTTACATCCCCCTCCGCGGGAGCCGAGAGAGTGACCCAGAGATACGCCGGACTGACGCTTTCGAGAGCACCGGAGGAGGCCGATTCAAACGACACCTCGGTGAAGCCGCCCTCGAGGATAAAGCCGTTCAGAAAAACCTGACAGCCTTTGGAGCCGCAATCCGAGGTAGGATGCAAGTATTTGACACTCACATCGCCGGCCCCGGCGGTGAAAGTAACTATCGGCGGGGTATCGTTTGCAAACATGGGGTGGGTCTGGGGAATAGTGCTCGGCGCTGTTACGTTTGTAGCGCCGGTTACCTGCACACCTGAAATAACGACGCCCGGCTCGTCCAGCCGGTTATGGTAGGTCTTCAGAGTATAGGGCGCGCCGGCATCGAGCCCGCTGAATATCAGAGTGAAGTCGCCGCAGGACGAGGTGGGGCCGCAATCATCCGACATTATAAAATCCTGCTCCACCCCTGCCAGGGGCCCTGTGGCGGGACAGGTCGCGTCCGAGTCGCAGGGTGGATCCGACGGCTCCGTAAAGTAGCCGCGGCAAGTGCACTCCCCGCCCGGAACAATGTTCACGTCAACGACGGTTCCACCAACGCCTTCGTAAAAACCGCACGTTGGAATGGATATCCAGCCCGCCTGGACCCAGCCAATGTCGCATAGGCCACAGTCGAATTTCAGTTCAACCTTCGCGCCAGCGGTATTGACCAGACCCGCCAGCAAGACCATACACGTTAAGAAAATCACTTTTCTGCACATAGTAATTCTCCTCTCAAAACCTGACATTATTAATATTAATACATTCTCCTTTGGCCACGCACCAAAACGCATTTCACTCCAATCCGGCATGGCAGACCGTCACCTCAGATATTTCACGACCGCGTCAAACGATTACTTTGCCCTTCTCCGCCCTTTGGAGAAACTCAAACGGCCCTCACCTTCGAAAACGCGGATTGCTGTCAAAAAAAGAAAGTCCTCGGGCGCAATCCAACATCTCTACGGAGCACTTTATGGCTTATACCAAATCTGCTGGCTTTATGCAAGGGAAAAAATAAAAATTTATCGGACTGAGGGCACATTTTTCCTCTCTGACTGTACAAAAACCGCGATTTAGGGGCGTATCAGATAATAGGCCGGGCTGCCGAGCCACAATAGCGGCAGTAAGCTATCAGCTCGACCTGGGAACTTTCTTTGCCCAACAATAGTAGCAGGAATTCCTCTTACGAAGGTCAATAGTACTTTTGCTGATGATAAAAACAGATTTATCCCTGATTCACAACGGGCAGACCCTCGCTACTATTGGGCCATAACTTGAGTACAGAGGCTATTAGAGTCAGGGTGAAAGAACAAGAGGATAACCAATGCGCCAAACAGGGATAAAAGAAAGGGCCCAATCTGCCGAGGGACTGCTGGACGACAAGACTTTGTCTGCTGTCGAACGGTATCAGCGGGCGGCAAACTATCTGGCGGCAGCCCAGATTTACCTCAAGGCCAACCCCCTGCTTGAAGAGCCGCTCAGGCCCGAACACATCAAAGAGCGCCTTCTCGGCCACTGGGGCACAGTGCCGGGTATAAACCTCATCTACAGCCATCTGAACCGGCTGATACTCCGTACCGAGGCTTCTATCCTTCTGATTACAGGGCCCGGTCACGGCGCCGCGGCCAATCTTGCCAACATGTACATTGAGGGTACCCTGACCGAGTTCTTTCCGGAACTGACCCGTGACCGAGCAGGTCTGGAAAACTTCGTAAAGAGATTTTCCCACCCGGACGGTTTTCCCAGCCATCTTAATCCTGCTCTGCCGGGAGTTATCCACGAAGGCGGAGAGCTCGGTTATGCACTTGGGACCGCTTTCGGGGCGGCTTTGGACAACCCGGACCTGATTGCCGTCTGCATTGTGGGCGATGGCGAAGCCGAAACCGGCCCCACCGCCACTGCCTGGCACAATGCCAAGTTCCTGAACCCCATAACCGATGGCGCCGTCCTGCCCATTCTGCATCTGAACGGTTTCAAAATCTCCAATCCCACAATTTTCGCTTCCATGACAAATGAGAACCTCAGGCAGTTGTTCGAGGGTTACGGATACCAGGTGCAAATAGTCGAAGACGGCAACAGGCTGAATTCCGACTTTGCCGCTGCTGTTACATGGGCCTATGATACGATTTGCGAACTCCAGGAATTGTCACGGTCTGGCCGGGGGCCGGAGCGGCCTTATTGGCCGATGATTATCCTTAAGACGCCAAAAGGTATGACCGGCCCGAAAAAGGTAGATGGAAAAGCAATCGAGGGCTCTTTCAGGGCACACCAGGTGCCGGCCAAGGACCTTAAAACAAATCCGGCTCACCTAAAAATAGTCGAAACGTGGCTCAAATCGTATCGACCGCAGGATCTGTTTGACCGGGAGGGTCGGCCCGAAAAGGATATTCTTTCCATCTGTCCGGTGCGTGAGCACCGCATGGCCCTGAACCCGCACAGTATCGGCGGTGAAATTCGCAAACCACTCGAGCTGCCCGCGCTGAATGATTATGCAGTGGATGTTGACGTACCGGGCAGAACCGTGACCAGCGGCATGGAAGAACTGGGCAAGTATCTGCGAAAAGTAATTGAGCTTAACCGTGAATCGAGAAACTTCCGGATTGTATGTCCCGATGAACTTGAGTCGAATCGCCTCGGCGCCGTGCTGGAAGCCACTGACCGGCAGTATGCCTGGCCGGTCCCGGAGGCGGCTGAGCACATAGGAAGGGACGGCAGGGTCCTGGAGGTGCTGAGCGAGCACAGTTGTCAGGGCTGGCTGCAGGGCTATCTTCTGACCGGCCGGCACGGGATTTTCCCCTGCTATGAGGCGTTTTTGCCCATAGTTGACGGGATGATGAATCAGTATGCAAAGTTTCTAAAATCTTCGCTTGAAGTGTCATGGCGCAAGCCCATATCTTCGCTCAACTATCTGCTCACTTCGGAAAGCTGGCGACAGGACCATAACGGGTACTCGCATCAGGGGCCCGGCTTCATAAATAATCTGCTTACCAAAAAGGGGCATACCTATCGCGTCTATCTGCCGCCTGATGCAAACTGCTTGTTGTCCACCATTGACCACTGTCTGCGGACCACAAACTACATAAACCTGATTATTGCCGGCAAGCAGCCGATGCCGCAGTGGCTGCCTATGGACGATGCAATAGAGCATTGTCGAATAGGGGCGTCCATCTGGCGGTGGGCCGGGACCAACGAAGGTGAAGACCCGGAAATCATACTGTGCGGCTGTGGCGATAGTCTTACGCTTGAGGTTATGGCGGCCGCCCAGGTCCTTCGCGAACAAGTACCGCAGTGGCGGGTCAGGGTGGTGAATGTTGTACGCCTGACCGTGCTGGGAATTCCACAGAAATATCCTCCGGGCCTCGAGGAAAAGCAATTTCAGCGAATCTTTCCGCTCGATTGCCCGGTGATTTTCAACTTCCACGGCTATACCGCCGCCATCAAGCAGTTGCTGTGGGAGCGCCCGCAGAGCGACCGTTTTGACATAAACGGCTATCGAGAGGAGGGAACGACAACCACCCCCTTTGACATGCAGGTCCGTAATCGAACCAGTCGCTACCATGTGGTTATCCAGGCCGCAGAGAAAATAGCTAAACGCAACCCGCCGGTGGCGGCAAAAGCAGATGCACTGATTCGCAAGTACGAGCGTAAGCTGCGAGAACATCACGATTTCATCCGGGCTCAGGGCACCGACCCCGCAGAAATAACCAATTGGCGGTGGAAGAGTGATTGAGTTTGGCATTTCTATCCTACACATTATAATAGTAGCAATTTCAGGGAGGCGCCGTAGTTATGCTTAAGGATATACTGCTGGCTTTTATTCCTGTATTCGTGGCAGTTGACGCCATAGGGGTGCTGCCCATTTTTGTTTCATTGACCGAGACGTTGGGACCGAAACAAAGAACGAGAATAATACTTCAGTCCATGCTCACCGCGCTGTGTCTGGCGATTGGCTTTATCATCCTGGGAAAAGCCGTCTTTAAACTGCTGAGCATTACCATCAGCGACTTCATGGTGGCCGGAGGCGCGATACTTTTCAGCCTCGCCATCATAGATATAATTAATCCGATAAAGAAACGCCGCGTGCCCAGCAGCGAGCTTGGGGTAGTTCCGCTGGGGACTCCTCTTATAGTTGGTCCGGCCGTATTGACAACGTGCATGATAATAATCTCTCATTACGGACCGTCGGCCACATTGATATCCGTTGTGGTAAACATTCTTTTTGCCGGGCTGGTTTTCAAGTCATCCGACGTTCTGATAAAGGTGTTAGGTGAATCCGGCTCAAAGGCCCTTTCAAAGATAACCAGTCTTTTGCTGGCGGCAATTGCGGTAATGATGATAAGGAAAGGAATAACTAATCTCATTACCGAAGGGCTGAAACCATAGAGACGATGGAGATAACATGGAAAAAAGGCTTAACCATGAACTTTTTCAACGCCACCCGGCCAACCCTATACTTTCGGTCAAAGACTGGCCCTACGATGCCAACTCGGTATTTAATGCTGCCGCTGCGGAGGTAGACGGCAAAACCTTACTGCTTGTCCGGGTCGAGGATTTCCGAGGGATCTCGCACTTTACCGCGGCTCGCAGCGCCGACGGCGTAACCAACTGGGAGATCGACCCGCAACCTACCTTGAGACCTGACCCGGCCGCGCACCCTGAAGAATTGTGGGGCATCGAGGACCCCCGAGTAATCTGGCTGGAAGAACTGAAACAGTGGGCAGTGACGTACACGGCCTTTTCAAGAGGTGGTCCGTTGGTATCGATTGCTATCACATCCGATTTTCAAAGCTTCGACCGGCTCGGGCCGGTCATGCCGCCTGAAGACAAGGACGCCGCGGTTTTTCCGATTCGGTTCAACGGCAGGTGGGCAATGCTGCACAGACCCGTTGCCAAATCACCCACCATACCTGCCAATATCTGGATTTCCTTCTCACCCGACCTGAAACACTGGGGCGACCATCAGGAAGTCATCCACGCTCGCGAGGGCAGTTGGTGGGATGCGAACAAAATCGGACTTTCGGCGCCGCCGATGCAAACGCCGGAAGGCTGGGTGGTCTTGTACCATGGCGTGCGCACGACGGCTTCAGGCTCTATCTACAGGCTCGGCCTTGCCCTGCTCGACCTTGAAAATCCGACGCGCGTAATTCGGCGCTCAGACGAATGGATTTTCGGGCCCAAGGCTTCTTACGAACGGGAAGGTGACGTCGATGATGTCGTCTTTCCCTGCGGATGGATAAGGAAAGGCGATACCGTTTTCACGTACTATGGGGCCGCAGATTCCTGTATCGCCCTGGCTACTGCCGGAGTGGGCGACCTCACGGACTTTCTGCGGAGCTGCCCCAGCGGCGGTTCTGAATATTAGCAGGAATAGGATTGTATTCCAACAAGATGGACCGTTTTGGCAATGAGGTGGGCGGAAAATGAAAGTACTGGTGCTGTATGATTACCCGCCCTCGGTGGGCGGGATTGCGACCCAGGGTGCTCTGCTCTACAGGGGCCTGTGCGAACTCGGCATCGAGGCACACTCCGTGCATTTTGAATCGGCGCAGGAAAAGGAGTGGTACTACCGGTGGTTCGAACCGGATGTAGTTGTGGGGGTTGGTTACTGGAGCCACACGCCACACCTTGTGCTGCATCCTCAGCGTTACGGCGTTCAACCCGTACCATGGTTAATTGCCGATGGTTATATGGCAGATTACAATGAGGTCTTAAATACACTGCCGCTCATACTTGTCACTTCAAATTGGGCAAAAAAAGTTTACATGCAGGATGGCCTTAGCGGACATAATATTGAGGTTCTTCCCATAGGTTGTGACACCGATTCATTTGTCCCCCGTGACGGAAACGACCCGAAGGTCAAGGCCGTGCGTGAAGCCCTGGGCGTATCAGGGGACCAAGTAATGATTCTTACCATGGGCGGAGATGCAGCCTCCAAAGGCGCGCACGAAGTTATGCAGGCTTTGGCCATAATTGATATAAAAGCACCCGATTGGAAGTATGTATGCAAAGTTTGGCATCAGGTGCAGACAGACACGCGGGATTTTGCCGACTTGCAGCTGGCGACTCAGCTTGGTATCGAAAAGAATGTGGTTTACTCGGCCAGCGTGCTTTCTGTGGATTTCATGCCCTATCTTCTGGCGGCATGTGATATTTACGCTTCTCCCTCCCGCGTGGAAGGATTCGGGCTGATTCAAGTCGAAGCCGGAGCTTGCGGCAAACCGGTCCTCGGCATAAAGGCGATGGCCATGCTGGACACGCTGGTACACGGCAAAACCGCATTGCTGGCCGGAGTCGCCCAGGAGGTCTGGCTGAGAGAGACAACGTTGGGCGGCGACTCAGGATACGAACAGGGCCAAAGAGTGGTGTTCAAAAGACCGCGGACCGTGGATTACCGCGCGAGCGTCCATGACATTGCGAACTATCTTATGGATTTGATGCAAAAACCTGAACTGCGAAAAAAAATGGGTGACGAGGCAAGGAAGCGCGTGGTGGAGAATTTTGATTATCGCGTGGTAGCCAGGAAATTTGTTCGGCTCGTCTCCGAACGCCTCGGGACTTCATGAATGTGATCTCAACCTTCTTGTTCTACAGGTCGGTCGGAAAGAACCGGCAGGGTCGAAAGTCGCCGTCTAAGCAGCGGCATTTCAAGGAACGGGCTCTTGAAGAATGGCGGCAAAACTCGTTTGGGGGTCGCCAGGCTTACGCAATTGCTGCAGGGAAAGACCCACTTGCTCATAGTTATGCAGGATAACCCCGACCCCGACTCAATTGCAGCCGCAGTGGCGCTGCGCAAATTTGCAAACACTGTTGGGGACGTTCCCTGCTCGATAACGCATGGCGGAACCGTTGGGCGTGGGGAAAACAGGGCTCTGGTGCGCTATCTCGGCCTCAACCTGCATCCCTGCAGTCAGATTGAATTTGAGAAATTCGACTTGATTGCGATGGTCGATACGCAACCGGGAACAGGAAATAATTCGCTTCCGCAACACCTGATACCCGACATAGTCATAGACCACCATCCGCTTCGACGCGCGAGCCGCCAGGCTCAACTTATCGATATTCGCACCGAATATGGCGCGACCGCCACGATATTGCTCGAGTATCTCATCCATGCCGGCATAAGACCCGATACTCAGCTGGCCACTGCTTTATTGTATGGGATCCGCTCTGACACCCAGGACCTCGGAAGGGAAGCCGGCAAGGCGGACATAAAAGCGGTAACATTATTGTTCCCCATTGCCAACAAAAGAATGCTTGGTGAAATCCAGCGCGGCAGCGTGGAACGAGGATACTTCCAAATGCTGGGCGAAGCCCTTAAGAACGCCCGCGTGTACGGCAATTGTATCATCGCAGGCCTGGGCGAGATAAATAATCCCGACATGATAGCGGAAGTGGCCGACCTGCTGCTGCGTGACGACGAGATTGTCTGCACAATTTGTTATGGCTTCTCTCAAAATAAGATGCTGCTTTCGGTCCGAACCTCCGAGCCCGACAAAAGAGCAGACAAGATTATACAGCGTATTGTCGCAAGAAGAGGAACCGGCGGCGGTCATCAAACCTATGCCGGCGGACAGATTCCTTTGCGAGACGGGACGAAATCGGCGACTGCGAAATTGGAGAAGGCAATTCGGCAAAAATGCCTGCAAATCGCAGGCGTCCAGGACCATCACGGCGAAAGGCTTATTCATTATTAACAAGGAAGTTAAAGAAGGTGGTTAAATTATGCGGTGGTCTTTAAATATCGGCAAGATATTTGGAATCAATTTCAGGATTCACGTGACATTTTTCCTTCTTCTGTTTTTCATATTCGCTTCCGTTCTACATCAGGCAGGTGTTGACAAGGCCCTCCTGGCCACGCTTTTTATATGTGCAGTATTTGTTTGCGTGCTCGTACACGAAATCGGGCACAGTTTGATTGCGCGTCGCTTCGGCAGAGAGACCAAGAACATCACTTTACTTCCCATCGGCGGCGTGGCAACAATGGAGGAAATGCCAGAGAAGCCGGCCCAGGAGATAGCGATGGCCATTGTGGGACCATTTATTAATCTGGCCATAGCGGGAATTCTTTACCTTTTTTTGGGGCGCTGGGCCGGCATCGGCGTCCCGACTTTGCATCCCGATTCGCCGCGCACCTTCTTCGCCGGGCTGATCGGCGTTAATATCATGCTTGCCGTGTTTAACCTCATACCGGCGTTTCCCATGGACGGCGGCCGCGTCCTCCGCGGCATCCTTGCCATAAAAATGAGCTACGTAAGCGCGACTTCCGCAGCCGTATTCATCGGTCAAGCCATAGCCTTGTTCTTTATCTTCTTCGGCGTTTTTTTTAATTGGTGGCTGGCGCTGATAGGGATATTTCTTTATATCGGCGCCGGAGGAGAGAAGCAACACGTAATGCTCCGTTCCCTGCTGCATGAGGTTCCGGTCGCTACGGCTATGACAACCGACTTTCGCAGTTTGCGCCCCGACGAACCTCTTTCGCACGCGCTGGAGCACTTTCACCATGGCTGCCAGAATGATTTCCCGGTGATCGGTGACGCCGGCATTGAGGGAATTCTCACCCGCGACCGCATTCTTGCCAGTATCCACGACAAGGGTCTCGATGTTCCTGTCTCCGATATCATGGACCGCACTTTTGTTTCGGTTGACCCTCGGATGTCTCTCGACGACGTTTACAAGAAGCTTTCGTCCAGCCGCAAAACGGCTGTTGCCGTTGTAGATGAGGGTAGCGTCAAAGGTATGGTCTGTCTTGATGGCATCACCCGCTATTTTATGATTAAGGCCGCCTTGCAGGGAATTGACGGCGAAAGTATATTGCCCAAAACAATGGATTAGTAAAGATACAAAAGTTGGCGGTACGGTGAACAAGCAAAAATCTCGTCCGGAGTGTCTTGGGCTCTTTCACAATCAGGAAAAGAGGAAGACTGAAATGAAAATACTCCTGGGTGCATTAATAGGGGGGCACCATAGGTTTCTCTGTCGGTTGTTTCGGCAAGTGCGATTCGGTTTGATGCAGGCTTTTTTTGGCGATAGCGTGTCTTACCATTCTTGGCCTCGAATCAGGCCAAACTCCGTTTCAACGTTGACATTTTTGGTCAAAGTCCTATAATGATTTTAGTTGAAGTTTTGGGGGAAACGCGATTGGAAAAAAACGCAATAACAGAATTGCATTCGCAGACAGAGGGGGTCAAGTCGATGCTCAAAGAGACAAAAAGGGCAGGGAAAACGAACGCTGTTATCCCGGGTATGCTGCTGTTGCTGATTGCGTTCATAATCGTGACCGGTTGTCTGGTGCCGGATATTTCAGCGGCAGCGGGGCGGGACAATGCCGCTCGGAAGTTTGCGGAGGTCGAGATAGGTCTTAACGACCAAGTCGGCGTTGCGGATATCTCGGCCCTGCCGCGAGCACCGGGCAGCGTTTTTGCGGTTCTTGACAATCCGAGGCGCGTGAGAGTGCAACTGCCGGCCGGCCGGGCTAAAGCTCTTGCCGATGAGGGGGCGGATGTAACCACGCTGAGACAATTCATTCTGGTTGAGTCGTTCGCAGACCAAGCCATCGGTCCGGGTGGTGACACAGGCATACTGGCCAGTTGTTCGGGACCTTTCGAGCACGACTTCAACAATACCAATATTTCCATACCCGACTATCCCGGCTATGGTGATCCTCACTGGGTATACAGTGACATTGAAATTTCGGGAGCACCGGCGGACGCCGTCGCCAACTGTGTGGACGTTAGCTGGAGCATCTACCATAACTGGCCGGCAGACTTGTATGTCTCGGTAAGCGATTATGACCTGACCTACGAGCACGCTCTATGGGAGTGGTACCTTGTCCCGGCAGGATACATCGGCGAAACTGTAACCGGGATTACGGACTTTTACGGAGAGCCGGTAAACCAGATATGGACGTTATGGGCCTCAGACTGGGGACAGTGGGACACGGGATATATCGACTCATGGTGGATTAAAGTGTACTACCAAGAGACGCCGCCCCCGGTCAACGATGAATGCAGCAATGCGATAGGTGTAACGGACGGCGCGCCTTATTCAGGTTCGACGGTTAGTGCGACGGGGACTTACTGGACGGGCTGTTCTTACAACGATACGAAGGACGTGTGGCACTGGTACACGGCGACGGGCACAGGTCTGGTTACAATAAGTCTCGCCGGAAGCACATTTGATACGACGCTGGCTGTTTTCGATGAGTGTGACGGAGCAGAGCTGGCGTGCAACGATGACTCGTGCGGCGGCAGCTATCAATCCGAAATTGCGATGGTTATGACCGCAGCGCGAACTTATTTTATCCGCGTGGCCGGATACTATGGCGCCGTAGGCGACTATACTCTCACCGTGACCGGCAGTCCGTGCGTTTTGCCGCCCGAGCCCAACCACCCAAGTCCTGCCAACGACGTAAACCTTGTGGCACACGACATTGTTCTGTCATGGAACGGCGCCAAGGCGTACGAGGGCGGCAGCAAGAAAACGGGAGCTTCCAGTTTGAAAGACATCTTAACGCCGAAGGTCATTTACGGTGATGACGACCGTCTCGAACACTATCAAGTAACGGACGCCGCGATTCTGGCAGTCGGCGATTCGACCGTAGCACTCGTGAGTAAGCCGGATCTCGTTGATAACGGTAACGGTACCTTCTCGCTGCCGACACAGACTTATGCCGAGTGGTACCAATTGGTTGACCCTCTGGCGACAGGCAATCCACTGTGTCCTGATGAGCCGTTCCGCGACCAGCCGAAACCGGCCTGGGGGACAGGATTTCTGGTGGCTCCGGACATCGTCGCAACCGCGGGTCATCTTGCGTGCCCGCAGGACTGCGCGGATGTGGCTTTTGTTTTTGGCTTCGTGATGCTTGATGCCAGCACGCCGGTGCTGACAATAGACGCATCAGAGGTCTATTACTGCAGCGAAGTGATTGCCCGGCAGACAGGAATGCCGGACTGGGCGCTGGTCAGGCTGGACAGGCAGGTAACCGGCCACAGCCCGCTGAGGGTGCGAACCGGGGGCGTTATTCCCGACGGCGAGGCTCTTGTTGCGATTGGCCACCCGGTTGGCCTGCCGCGGAAATACGCGGCGAATGCGAACGTTCGTGACAACAACGAAGCGGCGTACTTCGAGGCCAATCTGGATACGTTCGGGGGCAATTCGGGGTCGCCGGTTTTCAATGCCGATACCCTCGAAGTGGAGGGCCTCGTGTTCGGCGGCAATCCGGACTGGATGCAGGATGGCAGCTGCGACCGCTCCAATGTCTGCCCGGATACGGGCTGCCCGGGCTGGGAATACGTTGCCCGGACCACGGAATTCGCTCCACTGCTGCCGCAGCAAACATACGACGTATATTTTGAAGGCAATGAGCCGCCAACCGAATTGGTATGCAGTGATACCGAAGCGCCGATGTGTGACCCCACGCCGGAGGTTGGCAAAAAACTGAAGCCGTGCACGAGGTATTACTGGAAGGTCGTTGCCAGGAATTATTGTGGTCAAACCGAGGGGCCTGTCTGGTCCTTCACGACCGCATCTGTTCCTGGCGATTTCGACAACAACTGCGCCGTTGATTTTAAGGACATGGAAAGACTGGTTTTGTACTGGCTGGAAAACGAACCGTCGGTGAATATTGCTCCGCCCGAAAGCATTATTGACTTCTCCGACTTTGCGGTACTGGCCGCTTACTGGCTGTGGAGCCAAGAACCCTAACTTTACGGTCACGGCTATAACGGGGCGGGCAATGTAAGGCAATTTCCACCGTCGGGGGCGCTAACTTAGAGTGTGAAGGCAGAAGCTGCGGCGGCAGCCGAGAGCAGTGACAAATCTTTCTGCCAACTATTTTTTCTGGTCGAGAAAGGCTTGCAGGATTTCCGCCGCGGCGACGGCATCGAGGTGCTTTTTCTTTTTTTTTCTGGTAAGCTCGGCAGGCGCCAACTTTTCCTCGGCGCCGAAACTGCTCAGCCTTTCATCCTGAAAATAGACAGGAATATCAAGCAGCTTTTCCAACTGCCCGGCGAACTGGAAGACGAGCCTGGCCTGAGGTCCCGCGGAGTCATCCATGTTCAAAGGCAGGCCAAGGACAACGGCTTCAACATTTTCCTTCTTTACTATGTCAGCGACCTGCTTTATTACGTCTCTTTGACCCTCTATCACACCCAGAGGCGAAGCAATGGTTTCGGCGGGGTCGCAGATCGCCAGGCCTATGCGTTTGGCTCCATAATCTATGGCCAAATATCTCATGTTCGGCAGTTCCTATATCGCCCTGCGATTCATGCAGCTCTATTCTACAGAAACTTTTCGCCGGCGTGCTGCTTTATCAGCTCGAGGAGCTCCTTTAGTTTCGGGGTTTGACCGATGTGACATACGAGCGTGGCGTCCGGGCTGTGGGCCACGACCACGTTTTCAAGGCCTATACAGGCGATAAGATGGCCTTCGTCCTCCGTGACTATGATATTGTTTTTACAATCGAGCAGCTCACTGGCGCCGGCCACAACCACGTTATTGTCCTTGTCGGAGGTAATAATATCCGCGAGGGCGGCGAAGGAGCCCAAATCAAGCCAGCGACAATCCAGTTTTATCGCATAAACCTTGTCGGCTTTTTCCATAACAGCATAGTCTATGCTGATTTTGGGCAGCTTGAGGAACCATTCGGCAAGTATCTGCTTTTGATTCGGGGTATCCCAGCCGAGCCGGATTTTGTTCAGGGGCTCCGCGGCTTCGGGCAGGAATTTTGCCATATATGCAAGAATAGCTTTGGCCTTCCAGACAAACATTCCGGAGTTCCATAGGTATTGGCCGGTGGTTACATAATCTTTGGCCGTCTTTTCATCGGGCTTTTCCCTGAAGGCTTCAACAGAGTACATGGTGTTTTCGGAATTGGGGCACCTGCGGGCATCGGCGCATTTTATATACCCGAGTTGGGTACTCGGGTAGGTCGGCTGGATTCCGAAGGTAACCAGATAGTCCGGATTGTCATTGACGCAGGACACAGCGTCTTTGATGGCCTGCTGCAGCACCTCGGGCGGCTCTATTATCTGGTCGGCGGTCAGGACAACCATGGTGGCATCCGGGTCATACTTGGTCAGGACAGTGGCGGCCAATCCGATGGCGCCGGCGGTATCCCGGACGGCCGGCTCTGCAATCACGTTGTCAAAGGGCAGCCCCGGGAGATTTTCGCGGACGACGTCGGCGTAGCCGGCATTTGTCAAAACAATTATGTTTCTTTCGTCGAAAATCGGCAAAAGCCGTTCGAAACAACGACTAAGAAGCGTGTGTCCATCGAGAAGTTTTAAGACTTGCTTTGGGCGTCTTTCGCGGCTGAGCGGCCATAATCTTCTTCCCACCCCCCCTGCCATTACCACTGCGTAATCCATTCGTTCACCCTTTCATTTGCTGAACAATCGGGCAAACACAAGTATATCAGACCAGGTACCTCGGGTCAACTTCGGTCAGAGGCCGAACCTGCTCTGACAATTCCTCATAACCCACCCTGCCCATGAGGGCGAAGGTAACCTCTTTACCGAGCTCAACAGCGGGCTGGTCGTAGGCATTTATGCCAAACAGCGCGCCAGCAAAAGAAGTTGTCACCTCAAACAGATAAATGAATTGACCGACGGTATAAGCGTTTACGTCGTCGAAAATGACCGTCAGGCAAGGCCGATTGCTCTGCAGCAGGGCATACTCGGTTGCCGTTTTCTCGCTGTTTAGCAATGCGCTCAAATCCGCACCGGCAAGGAACCCAAGCTCAGGGGCACAACCGGGAGCGGGGCCTATCTTGAGGTCCTTTTCAAAATCATTGACCTGCAGGAAGGTAAACAACTTATCATTTGGTCCCTCGCGGTATAACTGCACCTGGCTGTGCTGGTCGGTGGTTCCGAGTGCTTTTACCGGTGTCGGGCCGATGTGAACCTCGTTGCCGGCTAAATCTTTGGCTTTGCCGAGACTTTCGGCCCAGAGCTGCCTGTACCAGTCAGCCAAATCCTTCAGGGCGTGGCTGTACGGCATCATCACCGATATTGTTTTGCTGTGATTGTAAGAGTGGTAGTTTATTGCCGCGTTTATTGCCGCCGGGTTGCTGTAAAAATCTTCATTTCTCACCCTCGCGTCCATGTCGCGGGCGCCGGCCAAGAGCGAATCGATGTCGATTCCGCACATAGCTGCACCGAAGAGGCCGACTGCGCTTAAGACGCTGAACCGGCCGCCGACGCCGTCGGGAACCTCAAGGCAACGAAGCCCTGCGTCGGTCGCAAACTTGCGGAGAGTGCCCCGTTTGGGGTCGGTTGTCGCGATTATGTGGTCCTGCAGACCTTTGGCGCCAAACCTGTTCGAGAGTAACCGGCTAATAATCATCAGTTGACTTGCCGTCTCGGCGGTTCTGCCGGATTTGCTGATAACATTAAAAACGGTCTTGCCGAGCTTGTCGCCAACCCAGTCCAAAAACGAAGTTAGTTGTGAAGGGTCAACGTTGTCGAAGACAAAGAAACGCGGACCGGCCCGCTGGGCGTCATCAAGATTGTACATATAGGGATTCAGCGCGGTCTGTAAAGCGATGTTGCCCAGAGCGGAGCCGCCGATACCCAGCACCACAAGATTTTCACAACCATCTTTAAGCTCAGCAGTCAAGTTTTTGACCTGCTGAGGCGTCTGTTCGTTATAAGGGAGGTCGCGATAGGGAGTTTTCCCGGCGGCTCTTTCTCCATTCAGCTTTTTAATCAACGGTAAGGTTCTTGCGGCAAGAGCCTTAATCTGCTCTGTTGTTATCCCATGCTCAGGGCCTATTACCTCGGCCGTAACATTCTTGTAATAAAGTCTGATTTGTGACCGGGCCACCGCTATCTTCCTTGCCGGATACGTCCTTCAGCCTTATGAAAACGCGTAAATCTAAGTAGAACCGTAATTGTGATTTATTATCTTAGCAGGTCAGCAAAGCAACCTGTGTACTCATACCGCCTCATTCAACATCTTGATTTCGTTAAATCTGCAGAAGTGCGAGAGCTCCTTGGTAATATCTCCGTAGCATGTCTGTCGGTGCAACCCATGAGACCAGTTCTTCCACAGCTTCTCGGCATCGCCATCCACCCTAACCGTGATTTTCGTCCGGCAGCCCCTGTCCGCCTTAACCGACACCGGAGTATCGACAATCTCGCCCGTGAAGTACAGCAGCAGGTCGGTGCCAACCAATCTTGCCTGCGTGACTTTCTGACTTATGCGCATCTGCACCTGGGCAACGGCGCCCTCCCGACGCTCCATAATGGTGCGCAGCTTGTACGGAGCGGCAGGTCCGGCAGGTCCGTCCATCTTTGTTGTACCCAGACAGTGCGCCAGAATAATGCTGTTAGTGGATTCATCTACTGTAGGATCGCTGATAAAACCGGGCCTTCCCACCAATCCCTGGAACAGTATATGCGCCATTGCGTCCTGTAAATTGGATTCACAGATTCCGCCCAGGCCCATATTGTTCAGCCTCGTAAACCCGATGCAGGGAAACGCGTACGCCCGACAGAGCGGCTCAAACATGCTGCCATAACAATCGACCGTCATCACCGTTGCGTCTTCTTCATCCAACAGCCTTTCGAAAGCCAGCGCCAGCTTGCAGGATCTAAATACATCTTCCCGCGACGGTTCAACAACTTTGACGGCCCCTTTTATCCACCGGTCAGCCTCCCCCTTTGCCTGCCTATCGTCAACGGCTCTATAAGCATCGAGCACTCGCTGGAGCTCGATTCGCTCAATTTCAGTTCCAAATTTATTCCTTACGCTGTCAACATATTCCTGCCGTCCTCCAGACCATGAAGTCCTAACGTCAAGAATTTTGGCTTCCCTCAAATGATGGATCGCCCGAAAAGGCCTTACTGCAACAGCCAGTTGTTTATAGTCGCTGGTGAGAAAACATTCCATCTTGGCGCCAAGTTCCTGTTTCCGTAATTCGCCGAATCCCGTCCATTGATGACCCGAATATGGAACAGCGAAAACCGATGTGGGCTTTTTTGATTTGAGAATCTCATTGAGAACTCCCCCCGTGCCCATGGTCAGGTCAATCACCAGGATGCCATCGACATCCTTCAGTCCACCTGCGAGCCGAGTGACCTGATCGGGAGAACCGACCAACTCGTCCACGACAAAGTCTATATCGGCCAACTCGCTCAGCTTTGCAAACTCGGATTCATAGAAGCGGATTTCGTTTTTCAAATTCAAATTCGGTTTGGGCCAATAGGGATTGTCTGGTTTTCCCACGTAAAGCCTGGCAACTTTAACCTTCGACCTGCGACAGCCCGGGCTTATAAGCCTTGGGCTGTTTGCCCCACTTAAGGCCGCCGGTTCCTGACAGCCGACACCGGCAAGGCATAAAGCGCACCCGGCCGCCGTCAACTCCAGGAATTCCCTTCGACTGATTTCCTTCTCCATCTCAATCTCCTGTTTTTCGTTTTAACAATTCTTCTCGCGGTCAGCATTGGCATTTCGAACTGCTGTCCGCGAGAACTTCATACCTTTGAAAGACCGGCATATTTTACCACCAATGATTTGGTCTGTCCCGTCTTAAATTTGACTACGACGATGCTGTTTTCGCCCATATCAACAAACTCTTTGACCGTGCCAACGCCAAAAGATTTGTGGCGAACCAATTGACCGGTGACAAATTCGCCGGGGGTTTGCCTGTCCTCATCATCGTCCTCATGATGATACTGGTTTTCGTCACAACGCTCGCCAAATTCGATTCCGAGCTCGTACAAAAATTGAGACGGTATGGTCCTGAGCATCTGGCCCCTTACCGTTCTGTATCGAGCGTAACTTATGTACAAACCTGCCTTGGCACGTGTAATGCCAACGAACAAGAGTCTTCGTTCTTCTTCGAGCTCATCCTCATTGTTGGTGCTCCTCTCGTGGGGCAACAAGCCGTCTTCAAGACCGACTATGAAGACGTTTCCAAATTCGAGGCCCTTTGCAGCATGTAAGGTCATCAGAGGCACACGGTCGCTCGATGCATCGTAAGCATCGGCGTCACTGAAGAGAGCTATCTGCTGAAGGTAATCAGGCAGCGAAGGCTCTTCGGCCTGCTGGTCATAGCGTGCGGCGGCATTTATCAGCTCGTTGACATTTTCCAGTGTGCCCTTTTCCTTAGTGTCCTCGGCCCGGAGAGACTCGGCCAAACCTGATTCGACAAAAACTCGCTCGGCCAGCGGAGCGACTTGGCCGGTAATGTCTTTGTTGAACTGGTTCAGCATATCGGCAAAAACAGCAATCCTGGCTTTCGAGGCTTTGGAAAGAGAATCAATCTGCGCCGCCCGGCCCAGGCCCTCAATAAGAGTAATGTGGTTTCGAGCAGCATAGTCGCGAATTTTGTCTATCGTCGTTTTCCCTATACCGCGTGCGGGAGTGTTTATAATACGCAACAGGGCAATTTCGTCGCTCGGATTGGCAAGGACTTTCAAATAGGCGAGCAGGTCGCGGATTTCCTTTCTGCTGTAGAACTCCACACCGCGAACAATCTGATACGGTATTCTGTTCTGAATAAATACCTCTTCGAGGACGCGGCTCATGGCGTTGACACGATAGAATACGGCCATGCTTTTCAGAGAGGCGCCCTGTTCGGCCAGCTCTGTGACCTGCCGGGCCACCGCCTCGGCTTCTTCCAGCTCATCATCAAATACTTTTATGGCGACATCCTTGCCGGGGGGCTTTGTGGGAACAAGCTTTTTTTCTTTTCGTTTCTGATTGAACGCAATCAGATTATCCGCCGCCTGGAGAATATTGGCGGTGCTGCGAAAATTTTCCTCGAGTTTGACGATGGTGGCGTCAGGCCAATCCTTTTCGAAGGCCAGTATGTTGCGGATATCGGCGCCGCGCCAGCGGTAAATCGATTGGTCCGGGTCGCCGGTCGCGCAGATATTGTTGTGCTGCGAAACAAGAGATTTGGCGATTTTATACTGGGCGTGATTGGTGTCCTGATACTCATCGATAAGAAGGAATTTGAACCGGTCTCCAAGCTCGGAACAAACAGCGGGATGGCTCCGGAGCAGAAACGCGGTTTTCATCAGCAAGTCGTCGAAATCCAGCGCACTATGCTTGTTCAGAATTTGCTGATACCGTGCGTATATCCGGGCCAGGGTTTTGGAGAAAAAATCTTCGGCTTCCGCTTCAAAGGCCTCGACATCCACCAGGTTGTTTTTCAGGGCGGAAATAGCCTCCAGCATTCGTGCCGGGGGAAAGTTTGTGCTGTCAAGCTCGGAATCCTTGACGGCCTGCTTTATGCACCTGCTCTGGTCGGATTCGTCGTAGACACTGAAGTTGGAGCTTATGCCGGCCTGGGCCGCATACCGGCGAAGAATTCTTACGCATAATGAGTGAAAAGTGCTGATATGTGCCCCGGCGGAAGCACCGAGCGCAGCGGCCCTTTGGCGCATCTCATCAGCGGCCTTGTTGGTGAAAGTTATAGCGCAGATGTTGTAAGGCCTGACGCCGGAATCGATAAGCGCAGCTATTCGATAAGTGATAACTCGTGTTTTGCCGCTGCCGGGGCCCGCAAGGACAAGCAGCGGTCCTTCAGTATGAAAGACGGCCTTTTCTTGCGAGCAGGTCAGTTGGCTGTATCGTGTATCATGCATGACCAAAGCCGGTCGCGTTTATCACTGGGGTTGTTCCGACTGTTTGCGTAATTTATCCTGCTGTTTCGTCAGCTCCGCATACAGGTCCGGCCTCTCGATTCTTATGCGGTTTCGCAGGGCAAGTCTCAGGCCGGGCGCATACTGGCGGTCATTCAGGAAATCAACAAGAGCCAGGTACCTTAGCAGCGGGAATTCGGGCAGGTCAATCCGATGTTCCTCTTCCCAGGCCGACATATAATAGTCATGAATTTCCTTCGCCAGATTCTCTCTGCCATATGCTTCATCGTCATCGCGCATGGCATACAGGAAGTAACTTTCCCGCAGAAGCATCTGCACGATTTCATTGGCATTGGTTATGTACAGGCTTTTGAGCTCTTCGAGAAAACGATTTCTTACAAACACGACAAGAGGAACCTTAACCTCAGCCCGCGGATAAAGCTGCCTCATCTGGTCATAAATTTTCTGCGCCTGAATCTTATGGCCCGACTGATAGAAGGAAAGGATGGCGTTCCTGAGCATATTTCTGTGGCCCGTTTGCATGGACTCATATACCCCCCGGTCAACGGCTTTGTATTTTTCAAGAGTCGCCAGCATCGACTTATTGTACGGCTCAAACATTCTCAAGTCGGGACGTAAGTATACTTCCTTCATCGGCGTCTGAGGGGTCTGTGAAGAAGAATCGCCGGAAGGTTCGGGGGGTATGTCATAGATAAATATCTTTCCGTAACGAAAGAGATTTTGCAGGCTGTGGCCGACCATGCGGTCCGTATTGGTTTCATCCATCCCGACTTCGCGCGACTCCTGCCGGGTGGCTATTTGTAAACCCTTTACCGACCAGTAAATAGCGTGACTGTCAGGATGGCGCCAGTCCAAAGGCAGATGCTTGTTGGGGTCGCTCCAGTCGATAGGGCCGTAAACCTTATTCAGTTCGTGCATTAGAACAGGGTCGAGCTTCCAGGTGTTGCGCAATTGATAGGCCCTGGCAAAAATGTCAAATTGATCGAGGGCTCTTGTGCCTCTGAAGCTGTCTATTGTCTCGAAGGCGGCCGAACTGAACCGGCTGGGGTTCTGCCTCAGGGACAGATAATTGGCCACGAAGCTGTCATTATCGGTAAACGCCTTGTCCGCGGCTTTGAGGGCGGTGATCAGGGGACGAATATTGGGGTCATTCTCAATCTGCCGCCATTCCGTCGGCGCCTTTGCCAGGGCTTCGAAGTACCGGTTGTCCGCCGGACCGAGCAGCGGCTCCATAGCCTCAGCCAATTGCAGCTTGTAATACTTGTGCGCATCATCCGACAAGGCACCTATCTTGTGCTGGAACATAAAGGCAAGCTGGCGGTAGAGTAGAACGCTCTTCGGGTTCAATGCAATGCCCTGGTCGCGAAGCAGCTCGTACCCGTTCTTGACCCATCGCCATCTTTCCTCAGGCTGGGTCGCGGGAATGGCAACGGAAATGTTATAGGCCATATTCCAGGACTGAAAATCCCATACGGCTGCAAAACGGGGCTGCAGCGTGGTTATCCAGTCTGCGAGCTGCTTGGCATCGAAGAATTGACCTTCCTCCTTGAGCGTCTCTGCGCGCATCCACAGGATATCGACGACCAGACCACGAAACGCACCCATGGCGACAGTCGCAAAAGCCAGTGAGGGCGGCGCATTTTCGAGGGGCGTATTGCTTATCAGCTTCAATTCCTGACGCTGAGAATTTATATAATCCAGTTGCGTGCCTGCGGCCCCGAGTAAAGCGACCGCAAGTATACCGCAGACAAACAATACTATTATGTCACGCAATCGCATAATCAGATTTCGGTTTTCTTAGACTGTAATCTTGGCAATTTCCCGATGGCTGAAAATCAATACGGCAAGAAGCGACAGCAAAACTGCCTTAATACAAATCATAAGGGCCGCAACTTTTGCCAGCAAGGACCAGCCCAATAATCGTCCGGCAACAAGGAACTTTGTGGGATTGGCTTTGTCGAACTGCGGAAGCAACTGAATGACCGGCCTGATAGTGTAAGAATAAACCTTACTTAAATCTTTGCTGAGGAAGTCGAAGGACTCGATAACAAAACCACTGAAGTTGGCGGTGGAGAAAATTACCAGACACAGCAATATTGCCACAGGAAACGACAGGAAAGTGGAAGCCAATGTGCCGAGAACGGCAAGGAAAATCAGTCGCAAAAAGATTAAAAGAACAGCCCTTATGAAATTGGCGGTGAAGGTGTCGGCCTTGTAAAGGACCTCCAGCCCGTCCTCAAGCGGGAATATCACCACCGTATTATTCAGAGGGACATTCAAAAAACCGACAGACAGATAGCCGTCTTTGGCCACACAATCCGCGGGAACCTCTATTTCGTGAAAAGTCCGGATCAGGTCCCTGCGAGCGAAATCGTAGATGGGAGTTTCGAATTTCACGCCATACCTGACCTGCCGGATATCACCCGCCGCCCATCTTCCGTAAACTTGCAGGTCAGGCGGGTTAACAGAAACATCGTATTTGAATCTTATAAACATGGCCTGATTAGGGTCCATAGGTCTAACATTGTTGAATTCCCAAACCAGGTCACGACCTACGGCGGCGGCCCGCTTCTCAAGTTTTTTCCTGCTGGTAAGCTGGGCAATGATTTGTTTGCGCGACAGGCCCCTAAACAGCTCCTCGAACTGGCCGCTTTTTTCAAGTTTGTTATAGGTGTCGAGGACCTCCTGTGTGACATCGACTTCGGCGGGCATCAGGCCGGCCCGGGCAGTGAAAAACTCGTTCTTTGCCTGGACATGCTCGGCTTCAGGGGCATCAGAAAATGTCGGTATGAAAACAGTAATACCGTATATGACGGCCGAGAAAAGAACAAGCAGAGCGGCGCTTAACAGTATGACACCGAGCAGTTTGCCGCAGAGAAGCTGAAAACGACGGATTGGCTTGGTAATGACGGTATATATTTGTCTTTGCTGGATATCGTTGGCTAACGAGTAAACAGAAACCACTATTGTGAGCAGACACAGCAGTAAGCTGGTAAGCGAAAGGCCGTAGCTTACAAAGGTCTGGAGTTTGCCTTTCAACGTACCGTCGCCCACCATCGAAAAACCCATAACCGGAAGCAGAACCGCCAGCAGGATTATAAATACGGCGGCAATTTTAATCCGCAGCGCTTGCTTTATAGTGTTCACGGCAACAGCCCAGACACTATTCATTGCCGAAGTCTCCCTCGGATTGGTCTGTCGGCTTCTCGTTGTGGTCTTGCGGTGTTGAACGGCCCGTCAACTGGTCCAAAATGCTCCTTGCTGTCTGTTCCTGCTGCCCCGATGTTTCAGGACTTAATTCAACAGGCCCGGCTTTGACAACGGGTTCAGGCTCGGCAGGGTTAGCCGGTGTGGTTAGTTTGCTCAGCAGTTCCTCGTCTGGTTTTGTTTCGGAGGTCTCAATCGCCCTTATTTGCTCCGTTGCTGCCGGCTCCGTGCGAGGTGCGTGCTGTGATACGGATGTAGAGACTAATTTATCAAGTATACTCTCGACAGGCATCTCGGATGTCAGAAAACCGCCGAGCTGCGTGGCGCCGACCGCACCACTTGTGGGCTGGGCCTGCTGTTCGGCTGTCATAACGGCTCTAATGAAAAATGTTTCGAGCTTGTCCATCGGAGCGGTAACAACACAATCCTGCTGCTCATCTTCGACTATCTGCTTTATCCTTTCGACAGCGGCATCGCTGATAGCACCGGTGGTAATCTGTCTCTTGCCCGTCTGCTCGAGCAGCTCTTTGACTCTGCCTTCAGACTGGATTTGGCCGCCGTAGAGAATTGCGATTCTATCGCATACATCTTCGACGTCGGCAAGCAAATGGCTGCAAAGCAGAACTGTCTTGCCGCGTCTTGCCAGCTCGATTATCAAGTCCTTTATCTGCCTTGTGCCGATAGGGTCAAGTCCGGAAGTCGGCTCATCCAGTATTAACAGGTCGGGGTCGTTTATGAGCGCTTGTGCCAGGCCGATTCTCCTGGCCATGCCTTTTGAAAACGTTCCAACAGGTCTGTTTGCGACGGCCTTAAGGCCGACCATATCAAGGAGAGTTTCGATGCGCATTTTCCGAACTTTGCCGGGCAGGCTGAACAATCTGCCGTAGAAATCCAACGTTTCGCGGGCGGTCAAATACCTGTAAAGATAAGACTCTTCGGGCAGGAAACCTATACGAGCGTTGATTTTCGGGTCGGTGCTGTCACCTCCGAGTACAATGGCTTTGCCTTTTGTCGGATAAAGCAGGCCGAGCAGCATTTTTAAAGTCGTTGTTTTTCCCGAGCCGTTGGGACCCAGAAGACCAAACACTTCGTTATACCGAATGCCCAGGCTCAGGTCGCTCACAGCGCAAACTTTGTCCCGACCCCACCAATCGGAAAAAACCTTGGTCAAAGAAAGGGTTTCGATTGCATATTCCATGATTATGTATCTCGCATCCTATATCCGGCAGCTTCACACTGAGGGTTCATGGCCGAGCTCTTCCCCGTAACGGACCAGTCGAGCACTATTGAAAACAACAATAAGCGAGCCGAGAAAATGCAGAAACGCGGCGTAAATGGCCGGCAGCCACGCTGCGGCGGCAGCGGCCACGCCGAGAATGATAAAAATGACCCCGAAGGAAAGATTCTGATTGATAACGCCTCGCGTCTTTCGTGAGAGCCGCACCAGGAAAGGCAGACGCGTCAAATCATCGCTCATAAGCGCGATTGAAGCGGAGTTTATGGCAACGTCGCTGCCCGCAGCCCCCATGGCAATACCTAAATCACCCGCCGCCAGAGCCGGTGCGTCGTTTATACCGTCGCCAACAACCGCCACCGTATGTCCGTCCCTTTTCATCTGCTCGACAATGGAAAGCTTGTCCTGAGGTAAACAATGCGCCTTAAAATCTGTGCACCCCAATTCCGCGGCAACACGGTTGGCGACCTCGTCTCTGTCGCCGGTAAGCATGGTTGCTCTTTTTACACCTATATCAAGCAGCTCCTTGACGGCGTGCCGGGCTTCGGGCCTGGTCTTGTCCTGCAGTCCTATCCAGCCGATGCACCTCGAATCCTTCGCCACATAAAGTGTACTAAAGCCCTGTTCCTCGTGAAGAGCGGGGTCGTTAACATTGCTTATATCTATTTTGTTTTCCTTCAGATAGCTGTCCCGGCCGACCATAATATGGGACGAGCCTACCCTGGCGACAACTCCCTTACCGGGGGTTTCCTTGAAACCGGTTGATTCCGGCAGTGACAGTTTCGCTTCCTTCGCCACGTTTTGGAGGGCCCTTGCCGCCGGGTGCTTGCTCATCTGCTCGGCGGAAGCGGCGACCGAGAGCAACTCAGCCGGTTCAACGCCTTCGGCGGGGGTCAGTTTTGTCACATACAGCCTGCCGGTCGTCACGGTCCCCGTTTTGTCAAAAACCAGCGCCGTCATCTTTCCCGCGACCTCAAGGTCGGCCACATTTTTTATCAGGATGCCGAGCCTGGCGGAAGCCGAAATTGCGGCAACCATCGCCGTCGGCGTGGCCAGAATCAGAGCACAGGGACATGAAATAACGAGTATCGTAATAGCCCTGTTTACATCGCCGGTAAAAAACAAGACTATTCCCGCAATCATCAAAATCGTCGGCGTATACCACTTAACATAGCGGTCGATTATGCGCATAATCGGAATCTTGGTCTGTTCGGCCTGCATAATCAATGACTGGACTTTGCCGAGCGTCGTATCCTTGCCGGCCTTGGTCACCGTAATATCCAAAACGCCGGTAAGGTTATTTGTGCCGGCGAAGACCTGCATTCCCGGGACTTTGTCGACGGGCAGAGATTCACCGGTGATGGTTGCTTCATTAACAGAGCTAAGCCCCTTTACGACCTCGCCGTCGGCCGGTATGTTATCGCCGGGCCGGACCCGGATACAATTGCCGGGCCTCAGATTGGAGACGTCTACTTCTTCTTCGGAACCTTCCGGCTGGATCAAGTTCGCCTTCGTAGGCGTCAGCTTTATCAAAGATTCGATGGAAGCACGGGCCCCAAGAGCTGTTCGGCTTTCTATCAACTCGCTTAAGAGCATAAAGAAAGCAATGATGCCCGCGGTGGCATACTTATGAGCCGGGTTTTCATCCGTCGCCGCTGTCGCAAAACAGGCAACTATCGCCAAAGCCACCAACTCGTCCATATGCATTTCTCTTTTTATGAGGCTTTTTATTGCGTGCAGGACGATGGGCGCACCGAGAAGTATAGCCGCAATCATTGCCAGCAGCTCGGCGTTGAAACTGTCACCGCCGTAAAAGAGCCTGGCAACGGCGCTGTTTATCAGCAACACACCGCCAGCCAGCGTCCCCAAGAGAGCCATACTTATACGAATCTGCTTGCCGCGGGTATATTCAGTGGAAACCTCTTGTTGAAAATGTAAATGTTGATGAGCCATATTTTCGTATCTCGCACCGTATTGCGCGTTCGGCAACTACGCCGAACGCTATCGCTCCATGCTATTGTTCCTCAGATTGCCGCTTTATCGTTGGGTCCCTGTTTACAAGCACCCTGATTTCTGCGCCTTTGCTGTTTTCAACAGGCTGAATGACAAACTTCTCATAGGCGTTGTTAAGGACGGACTCTATGGCATCCAGATAAATTCTTTGCATGACCAGTTTGGGGCGTTTGTTGTATTCCGGCAGTATTTTTTTCAAATATTCGGCATTGGCTCTGGCGGATTCAACCACCCCGGTCTTGTAGGCCCTCGCTTGAGCGATTTTCTCCCGACCCTCGCCGGCCAAGCTATCCCAAAGGAATTCTTCATCCTGCCGGCTGACGGTTTTACCCTTGAGAACCGCAAAAAGCTCTTCGGCGACCGGCCCGGCCGCTTCGCTAAGGGTTTTTTCAGCGTACGTTCGGGCTTCGCTAACGGCCTGCTGACTTGCCTGAGTCGCGGCGACTGAGGCCTGGAATGCCTGATCGACCTGCCGAGGCCATGTGTTGTTGGTAAGCACCGATACAACCCTTATGCCGCTTTCTATTGTGTCAAGCTTTTCCTGCAACAGCTTCTTAACGTGCTCGGGTATCCTGGCCCGATTGGAAATGGCCTCGTCAATTGTGTAATTTACCATTGCCGTCACAACGGCGTCTTCAAACACGGCCTGCAAGAGCGGAGTTATGCTCTTGGTTATAACGTTAAAGTAATCCTGACCGGGTTTTACATCTTCAACATAGACATTCTTGAAGAAACGCGTAGCGTCGTCAATCTGATAGATTAACTGCCATTTGCCATGGACAATATTGTAATCGCTGCCGGAGGCGCCAAAACCGGTCTCGCTTTGTTTTTCGCTTCGAGTGATGCAGTACCCGTCACGGGTGGGATCCAGGGTCGGCTCCACACGGATTCTGGTTTTTGGGCCCTGCGGAAGCATCTCGTCCGGCCTTAGGAAATACCAAAACGAATCGATGGGCAAACTCAACCTCTTGGCTACCGGGATTCTCACAATCTCTTCTATCGGATAGGGGAACACCCAATGGGGTCCCGGTTCGAGAACCCCACGAATCTTTCCCAGCCGCAGGACAAGCGCCCTTTCGTCAGAACCGACCGTCCTAAAGCCCGAGGCCAAAAAGACAAGCACCAGTACAATCATTATCACCTTGAGGATAACGAAACTGATTCTGAGCGCCTCGGAAAGAGACCTGCCGGCGGCATCAAGCTCATCGCCCGAACGTCCTTGCGGCTCTTGAGGCTGCAAATCGTATTCTTGATTTTGTTCTGTCATAACACTAATGACCCCAGCTCGAACAACGTTATTTCTTCAGCTCGTTGGGCTCCAACACCCTGATGTCGGGCATTCCCTTCAGCAGGTCGAAGGGCGGCACGTCCGCAGGTATAACAAGAGTGGTCTTGTTCTTTAATGTCTCCTTTAGCGCTTCGGTGTTCCGCAGAAACATCGCAAGCTCGGGGTTCTCCTGAAGCATTTCATAATACTTTGCGGCCTCGGCGTCGCCCTCGCCCCGTATTGCCTTGGCCCTTGCCTCGGCAGCGGCAAGCAATTCGGTCTTCTTTGCATCGGCTTCACTTCTTATCCTGTTTGCTACCGAATTTCCATCTTCAATAATAGCCACGGTCCTGCGGTTTCTCTCAGACCTCATCCGTTTAAATACGTCCTCACTGACGTCCTTGCTGATTTTGAGCTGCTTTATGCCGAGGGTCTTGATTTCGATACCGTAGCCTGCGTCCCTGACTGCCCGACGAAGGTCGGCAAACATCTCGCTTTCTATCTGCGCCATTTTTATCTTCGACGGGTCGCTATTTACAAACTCAGCAAACTCGTGCAGACCAATTACCCTGTTTTGAGTGTCATTAATTTGACTTCGCAGCCTTTTCCTAGCCTCTTCGATACTGCCTCGCTCATTACTGTTATAGAATTGCAGCGGTTCGGAGATCGTCCAAACCACATAAGTATTCACGATAATCGGCACGGCCCCTTTCGTCGTCGTCTCAACAAGGTCGCCTTCGACAACCTGCCCCCGCGAATCAAATTTGTTGACCCGCTGTATCGGAGCCGGCCATTTGAAGTACCAGCCGGGTTCGGTGATTTCGCGAGTGGGTTTGTTAAAAGTCATCACCAGGGCGGACTCCGTCTCCCTTACCTGGAACGAGATAAGGTACAACCCGACAACGCCAATCAGCAACACGATAAAGACAGTAATCGCTATACTCTTCATTTTCCGCTGCTCTCCTTTTTCAATCCGGTTATGTCATACAAACTGGGTGTCAGTTTTTCCTGAACATCGACTATGAAAACCTGCGAATCATTCTGGTCGGCAACCACAACAAATTTCCGTATGTTCTTTAAGCCCTCTTCAAAAGCGGCCAATATCTGTTCCCGCACATAAATTTTTTCCGCAGCATCGTACGCCTTGACCTGGCTGGCAAAACGCTCCCCCGTTGCCCGTGCAAGCGTGGCTTTTTCAAAGGCATAACTGTGTGCTTTTCTCAACTTCGCAAAGATATCACCTTTAGTCTCTGTAAAGGCATTATCCAACTGGCGGCCAAGCTCTTCGCTGCCTTTTTGGTCATTGTTCTTTTCAGCCTGCTGATACCTGATAGCAAGGTCATAGAGCCTGTCAGCCTCCTCTACAGAACCTGCCAGAGAACTTAGAATCTTGTTCCTGTAGGCCTCAGCGTCAAGTATAGCCGCCTGCTTTTTCTGTACGGCAGCGACAACTTTCTGGTAATCCACGGCAACCTCCGGCGGCGGATGAATTCCCTGCACACCTACAAACACGATTTCAACGCCGAGACCCGCCCCGTCTGCGGCCTCTTGGATCCTATCGACCAGAATACGCTTGGCCTCGGCACGACCGGCGCCGAACAGGCTGTGATCCATATCCTCCTGGCTATCGACCTCAACCTTTGCGCTGGCTGCGAACCTTGTAAGCTCACGGTAACAAATGGATTCCAGCACTTTTTTGGGCTCGTTATGATTGTAGATATAAGAATACAAATCCTTAATCCTGTATTGAACGGGGATGGCGGCGATAACAAGGCTTACGGGAGCGGCCCCGGTAATCGAAGCTGCACCTGTTTGCCTGCTGGCCACAAGCAGATGGTATTCTTCCTCATAATGAGCCCTGCCCCACAGCAACGGCTCTCGGACCGCTTCCCCGGTCCTGGGGTCAACCTTGGGTACATAACCAATATGGAGTTCCGAAATTCTTTTCGTGGGATATTTATGGGCGATATCGATTGGCCAAGGCCATTTGAAGGTCAATCCGGGCCCGGCAATTCTCTTTTGGCCGGCCTTGGTTAACGGGTTTCCGAAATGCTCGATTATTGCCTCTTCGTTGGGAGCTACGACAATGATGCAACTGAGCAAATACAGCGTAACACCAGCGAATAAAATCAACGGTACAATGGCTTTTTCGAGGAGCTTATAAAACCAGGTCTGAGAAACTTTAAAGCCAAACTGATAATCAATGGCGCTCGCGGCGGTTCGAAGTATCCCGCCCGGCTCGCTAATAAGCCCGAGCAATCTGCTGTCAAAGGCGCTTCTGTGGTATTGCCCTTTCAGCCTTGGGCGATACATATCCAAAAGAACGTTCAGGCCGGTCTCGGCGCCGAGGAGGACAAGCAAGATTGGAATTGCCCAATTGAGAATTATTATGAAGACGAAATTCTTGAATTGCACGAGGGCCAAAGCTACGGCCAAGGCAAAGCATAAGACGGCCACGCCCAACAGGAAGCTGCCGCCCGCTCTTAAGGGCTTCCACTGCGGCTGGGCCGACATGCCGATGGCGTAACGGGACATCAGGAAGCTGACAAAAGCTATTGCCGTCATAAAAACTGCGATAAGCAGCGGCTGCTTCGGCTCGATATCGGCGCCCCCCGAGGCGCTTTGCAACAAATACAGCCCGATAGCCAGCTCATAAACACCTATGATTGCCGCGAATATAGGGATGAACCATTTTTCGAGTATCTGGAGGCGGCGCTGGGCAACCGCAAATAGAGTGGCGCGTTCTTGCCCGGCCTGAAAAATCGCCGAGGCCTTCTTGTCCCTGGCCAACTGAGTAATATCGAGCTTTTCCTGCTCAGCCAGGGCACGCTGGTGAAACTGCAAACATAAAGCAAACCAAATCAAAACAGCGGCCAAGACAAGCCAGCTCACCGCAAAGACTGCAAAGAACTCGCTCCATAAGCCAATCAGCAAGGTAATGATAAAAAACAGAAGACTCAAAGCTAACGATGCCCGAGCCAGATATTCGGCGCGCCTGGAGGATATAGTCATTTCTTATTCCCGTACCCCGAATGCGAACAAAAGACTTTAACCACAGTATCCATATAATGTAAATGCATATAAGCCCTTTACAATCTGCAAGACATTTACTATAACGACAACTGTCGTGTTAGCATAGAGATAATAGCCAAAAAAGTTGTCCATTGAAAACCGGCTATACCCTCTGATACCGGACCGTAGCGCCGCTGAGAGAGCAATAAGAAAATGACTAAAATATTTACAATAGCAAAAAACACATTCATAGAGACACTGAGGCAGCCGGTCTACTTCATAATAATTATCGGTGCTCTGTTCCTGTTCTTTATAAGTCCATCTTTGACCATGTACACAATGAGCGACGACGACAAGCTCCTGCGTGATATAGGCTTATCTACGTTATTCCTGACCAGCTTGTTCATAGCAATATTCTCCGCTTCGGGGGCTGTTGCCGAAGAAATCGAGAATAAGACCGTGACTACCGTCTTGAGTAAGCCCGTCCGACGTCCGATATTCATTATTGCAAAGTTTCTTGGCGTCTCTGCCGCGGTGGGACTGGCCCATTATATTTGCACCATCGCCCTGCTGATGGCCATCAGGCACGGTGTCCTCGGAGCGGTATGGGACACCCACGACTGGACAGTTTTGGGCACAGCGGGGGTTATCACAGTCCTGACATTCTCCCTAAGCGCTTTCTTTAACTACACTTACGACTGGAAGTTCTCGTCCACAGCGGTTGTGCTGGGTAGCGTGTTTTGCACGTTGGGTATAGTTTTCCTGGCTTTTGTGGACCGAAACTGGAAGTTCAACCCGCATAATAACGGCATAAACACACTGGACGTTTACGGCTCGGCATTACTGTTGCTCGCTGCAATCATAATTGCAGCACTGGCATTGGCGCTCTCAGCCAGGTTTAACATTGTCGTAACGCTTTCGGCCTGCATTGGTATCTTTCTGCTGGGACTTATAAGCGACTATACGTACGGCAGACTGGCCGAGCAACACTGGCTGCTGGCCAGAATATGGTATTTCCTGGTGCCCAATTTGCAGATTTTTTGGATAAGCGACGCCATTTACGAAGAAAGCAGGGTTACACTGAAGTATATCGTACTAAGTGCCTCTTATGCGTTCTGCTATGCGACCGCTATGCTTGCAGTAGCCGTCGCCCTGTTCCAAAGGCGCCAGGTGGGCTGAAATCGGCGTGCCTTGCACGCCGTCAGAAATAAAGCCTTATGGTTCCGAAGACAGCACTTTTAGGACTGCGATTTCGTCGCAGTTTTGCTGTTTGGGACATCTGGCGCAGTCGCGCCAGACCTTCATGGGAAGTGCGTCCGTTTCAACTGCCTCGAAGCCGAGTTTTTCAAAGAAATTCGGATCCAGCGTAAGAGCAAAAACCTTTTTGAGTCCAAGCCCAAGGGCCTGTTCAAGGGCCGCCTCGACCAGCGCTTTGCCGGCCCCTTTGCCAATATTCGCCTGGTCGACCGCCAATGATTTTATTTCGGCCAAGTCCGACCAGACAACCTGCAGCGCACAGCAGCCGACAATGCTGCCATTCAACTCGGCCACACTGAAGGTCTGTAAGTTCTCGTAAACATCAGCCATTGAACGAAACAGCATCTTGTCCTGCTCGGCATAGCAATTAATCAGAGCACAGATATTTTTGACATCCGATACCTTTGCGTTCCTAACGTTCATAGAAATAAGTATACCCGAAAGCCCGGATTTCTTACAACATCAATATCAATATCGAAACGCCTGCGATTTAGAGTCGGAAGCATTAAAAAAGCGAAAAATAAGGCTGGAAAAACTCTTGCGCATTACTACAATGGCCGACACTATGAGATTTATCCTTATTGACAAGGTTGTTTCGCTGGCGCCGGGCAGGGAAATAAAGGCGGTCAAGAGTGTTTCCCTGGCCGAAGAATATCTGGCCGATCATTTCCCGACTTTTCCGGTCCTGCCGGGCGTGCTGCTGCTGCAAGGACTGATTGAATCAGCATCGTGGCTGGTTCGAGAAACAGAGAATTTCGTCCACAGCATGATATTGCTTGGAGAAGCCAGAAATGTAAAATATAAGAGCTTTCTTGCGCCCGGAAGTCGGATAGAATATACGGTTGAGGCCAGAACGATCGAGGAAAACATCAGCAGCTTCAGCGGGTTCGGCGTCGCCGACAATGAACAGATTATTGAGGCGAAGTTTGGGTTGAGGCACTTTAATTTGGCGGATGAGAATTCAGCAATGGCCGCAGTGGACGCTCAAGTTATCGAAAACATGAAAAGACGATGGGAACTGTTAAGACCGTAAGCAGTAAGGCGTATCGCAAAGTATCAAACACTAACAGAACACCGGAGGTAAAAATTATGGCAATGAGTCGGGAGGAAATCTTCCAGGAGGTTCAGGAAATCTTGGTTGATGCGTTAGGAGTCGACAACGACGAGGTCACCGCTGATGCGACGTTAATGGGCGACCTCGGGGCCGAAAGCATTGACTTTCTGGACATAGTATTCCGGCTTGAGAAGGCATTTGCAATAAAGATCCCGCGCGAAGAGCTGTTCCCCGCCGAAAGTCTGATGAATAATCCCGAGTTCGTAAGCAAAGGTAAATTAACCGAGAAAGGGCTGACTGAACTGAGAGACAAGATGCCGCATACCGACTATGCCGCGTTCGAAAACGACCCCGACATCAACAAGTTGGGTGATTTGTTTACCGTCAACGCGATTGTCAACTATGTGGGAAGTAAATTGAACGCTGCCTGACAATAATATTTAGAGCGTTTTTTAAGATAGTGGCGGCAGGATTGTTCAAAGTCAACCTGCCGTTAACTTTAATATGGCAGATGCGCTGGATCTGGATAGATAAATTTGTTGAGTTTCAAAGCGGCAAGAGCGCCGTGGCGGTCAAAAACGTAACCCTTGCGGAAGAGCATTTACACGACCATTTTCCCGGCTTTCCCGTTATGCCGGAGACCCTGATGATTGAGGCGATGGCGCAGACATCCGGGATACTCGTCGGCGAGGCAAATCAATTCAAGGAAAAAGTTATCCTCGCCAAGATCAAAAGTGCCGTCTTTTTTGACTGCGTGAGGCCGGGTGACACGATAAAACTACACGCCAAAATTGACTCTATCGCCCCGGAGGCGGCAAGCACGAGCGGCAAGATTACGTGCGGCGACAAGCTGGTCGCTGAGATTGACCTGATGTTCAGCCACATCGACAAAAACCTCGCGGGCAAAGAGTTTCCTGCAGAAAACTTTGTTTTTACGGACACTTTTAAGTCGCTCCTGCGAGGCACGGTTCCGGGTAGTGCCGGGCAGGAGTCGGAGGCGCAACAGTGAGTCCGGCCCGCGTGGTTATAACCGGTCTCGGCGCGGTAAGTCCCCTCGGCTTGACCGCTCCGGATATGTGGAAGGGTCTTTGTGCCGGCCGGTGCGGGATCGGCGGAATTACGGCGTTTGACCCGGCGGGCTTCGACTGCAAATTAGCGGGCCAGGTCCCGGATTACAGGATACAACAGTATGTGCCAAAGAGCCATCGCAAAGCCGTCAAACTGATGTCGCGGGATATCGAGCTGGCGGTAATTGCGGCAAACGAAGCTCTGACAAGCAGCGGCCTTGTCACCGTGGGTATTGACCCGGAAAGGGTCAATATTGATCCACAGCGTATGGCAATCAATCTGGGCGCAGGTCTTATAAGCTGCGACCTGGTCGAGCTGGCCCCGGCAGTGGCGGCGAGTATTACCGACGGCAAGTTTGACATTCGCAAATACGGCAAAGAGGGCCTGGAGCTGGTAACGCCGTTGTGGCTGCTCAAGTATCTGCCTAACATGCTTGCCTGCCATATAGGCATTATTCACGACATTCAAGGGCCGAGCAACACCATCACGTGCGCCGAATGCTCCGCTCACCTGGCCATAGGCGAGGCTGAGCAGATTATCGCTCGCGGCGACAGCGATATTGCGCTTGCCGGCGGGGCTGAGGCAAAAGTAAACCCGATAGTTATGATTCGTCAGTGCCTGCTAAGAAGGGCCACGACTGAGAATAACGACGACCCCGCCTCATCATGCCGGCCTTTCGATGCCGATGCCAAAGGCTCGGTTTTCGGCGAAGGGGCCGGCGTAGTGATATTGGAAAATCTGGAAAATGCACAAAAACGGGGTGCAAAGATTTACGCCGAAGCAGTCGGCATCGGATACGGCAGCAGCATAAATCCGGCGTACGAACACCTCGAGCCTGACGGTTATGGGTTACAGATAGCGATAGAAAAAGCAATGGCGGATGCGCAGATTCGGCCCAAAGATTTGGACCTGATTATCCCACATGGCACGGGTATCGCTGCCGATGATTTGGCCGAGGCAAGAGCGATTGAAGCGGCGCTCGGCGAAGCCTCGAGGGAAATCCCTGTCTGGCCGACTAAAAGTATGCTCAGTAACACAGGCGCGGCAAGCGGAGCGATTGATGTTATTGCGGCAATTTGTGCAATGACCGAGGGCAAAATACCCGCTGCAAGAAACTGTGACAGGCAGGCGAACGGGTGCAATTTGAATATCGCAAGCCAGGCACAGCAGACGGACATCAACTATGCACTGTGCTGCAGCTATACTTATGGCGGGCAAACAGCCGCTTTGGTACTGAAAAAGTTTGACGTCGAGATAACAAGCTGAATGGTTGAGAAAAATACATCGCAAAGGGTGGTAATTACCGGAATGGGTATTGTCTGTCCCTTGGGGCACGATGTGGAGAGGGTCTGGCAGGCGATACTGGCGGGCCAGAGCGGAGTGGCAGGAACCACCATTTTCGATGCCTCGACGTTCCCCACTACTTTCAGCGCGGAAGTCAAGGGCTACGACTTTGCAAGACATACAAAGCATCCGCACCTGCACGAATACTGCAATCGAGGTTCGGGCTTTGCCATCGGGGCAGCGGCCCAGGCCTGCAGGCAGGCGAGGATTGATATTGAAACCGAAGAGCCCGCCGATGGAATAGACCGCCGCAGATTGGGGATTTACCTCGGAGCCGGTGAAGGCTCTGTGGACAACGATGCGTTCTTCGGCGCCATAGTTAAAGGTTGGGACGCAGCCGGCGGCCAAATGGACTGGGTACGCTGGGCTGAGGCGGCCTACGGCAGAATGGACGCGATGCGCGAGCTTGAGCAGGAGCCGAATATGCCGGCCGCCCATATAGCAATACTCACGGGCGCGCGCGGGCCCGTAAGAAGCTGCCTCACCGCCTGCGCGGCCAGCACACAGGCGGCGGGCGAAGCAGCAATGCTGATTCGCCGGGGCGAGGCGGATGCAATGGTCGCCGGCGGCGCACATTCGATGATACACCCCCTTGGTGTCACCGGGTTTAACCGACTTACCGCCCTATCGACAAGGAACAGTAGCCCCCAAACAGCCTCGAGGCCGTTTACCGCCAGCAGAGACGGTTTCGTACTTGGCGAAGGTGCTGCTATACTTATTCTTGAAGCTCTAAGCTCCGCACAAAAGAGGGGTGTGCAAATCCTGGCCGAGGTCATAGGCTACGGCAGCAGTTCCGACGCATTCAGGGTTACCGATATGCACGAGGAAGGCAGAGGACCGATACAGGCGATGACCGCCGCTCTTGCGGATGCGGGCATCAGCTATAAGGATGTTGATTACATAAATACGCACGGCACGGGCACAATGGAAAACGACTCGGTAGAGACCAAAGCTATTAAAGCCGTTTTCAAGGAAGAGGCGAAAAATATTCCGGCCAGCAGCGTCAAGAGTATGATGGGGCATTTAATCGGGGCGGCCGGTGCGGCCGAATTGATTACTTGTGTTCTGGCGATACGTGATAATATCGTACCGCCGACCATAAATCTAAACGACCCCGAACCCCAACTGGATTTGGATTATGTGCCGAATAAGCCGAGAAAAATGCAGGTGGACGTCGCGATGAACGAGTCCTTCGGATTCGGCGGACAAAATAATGTGGTGATAATTAAAAGATACGAAGAATAATAACATGATTGACATTAAACAAGTACGTGAGAACCCGGAAAGATTCAAGGACGCAGCCAAAGCCAAGCATTTTGACGTCGATATCGACCAATTGCTTCAAGTGGATGAAGCGTTGAAATCGGCAAAGCAGCAAATGCAGGATATCTCGACGGAGAAGAACCGCATCGGCAAATCAATTCCAAAACTCTCGGAGGACGAAAAACAATCCGCTCTGGCCCGGCTTTCAGAATTGAAACAGCAAGAGGCCGGGTACGAGGTGGAAATCAAAAAGCTCCAGCCGAAATTCGAAGAATTGATGCTGCTCGTGGCGCAGCCGGCAGACGAGGATGTACCCTTCGGCGAGGACGACACACAAAACGTTGAAATAAGAAGAGAGGGAAAGATACGCCAATTTGACTTCGAACCCAAAGACCACGTACAGTTGGGTCTCGATTTGGGTATTATAGATGTGGAGCGAGGCGTCAAACTGGCCGGTACAAGAAATTATTTCCTCAAAGGCGACGGGGCACGCTTGCACTGGGCTGTTCTGCAATTTGCAGTCGACTCTATGGTCAGCAAGGGATATGTCCCCTTCTCAGTGCCGCTGCTTGCCAAGTATGACGTGATGATGGGGACCGGCTATTACCCCGGCTCCGAAGAGCAGACATACCAGATGGAGCGTGACGACCTCAGCCTGGTGGGCACCGCTGAGGTTCCTTTGACGGCTTACCACATGGGGGAGATACTGCGCGGCGAGCAGCTACCGCTGAAATACGTGGCGCTGTCAACCTGCTTCCGACGCGAGGCCGGCGCTGCGGGTAAAGATACGTACGGGCTTTACCGAATCCATCAGTTCGACAAGGTCGAGCAGGTGGTCATCTGCGAAAACAACGCCGAAGAGAGCAGAAAATACCACGACGAGATTCTGGCCAACGCCGAAGGCGTAATGCAGGCGCTCGAACTGCCCTACCGTGTTGTGAATGTTTGTACCGGCGACCTCGGCAGAGGGCAGGCCAGAAAATTCGACATTGAGGCCTGGATGCCTTCGCGAGAAAATTACTGCGAGACGCACAGCGCAAGTAAATTCTACGAGTTTCAGGCCAGAAGAATGAACCTGCGATATAAAGACGCCGTGACGAAGAAGAACCTGTTCTGCCACACGCTGAACAATACCGTGATTGCGAGCCCGAGAATACTGATACCGATTCTGGAACTGTACCAGAACGCCGATGGCTCGATAACGATACCGTTTGTGCTTCAGCCGTATATGAACAACAGAGAAACAATAACAAAACAGACCTGACCAGGGGGAACAAGCTATGACCAAAGAGCAGATTTTCGAATTTATCAAAAAGAATCCCGTGTTTGCCCTTGCGACGGCCCAGGACAACAAGCCGCATGTGCGAATTATGATGTTGTACAGGGCTGACCAAAACGGCATAATCTTCAATACCGGCGAGAACAAGGACGTCCACCGCCAGCTCCAGGCCAATCCTCAGGTGGAAATGTGCTTCTACAACGCCGAAGAAGGCAGGCAGGTCAGGATTTCGGGGACCGTTGAGGTGCTCGAAGACCTTGAACTCAAAAAGCGCGTGGTTGCGGACTATCCGTTCTTACAGGAATGGGTCGACCGGGAAGGCTACGAAGTTTTGATTATCTACTGTCTAAAGAACGGCAAGGCCATAAGCTGGACGATGGAAACCGACTTCAAGCCGAAAGAGTACGTGCAACTTTGAGCGGGACTTCACCGGCCGAAACCGCACAGCACATTGTATCATTCTTATCTGTGCGGATTCGATTGCCCATCAAACAAGAAAGCCGTTATTGTCCTCTTTGACCTCATAATCTGCGGCGTCCGCGGCCCAACGAGACAGCTTGAAATATTACCATTTTCTAAACACATACTTTGTACAAAATCTTCTCTTCCGCTGCTATTGTAGCTTGGCCGCGGCTGGTTATAATTACCGCTTATGTTTTCTTGCTCTTCAGCTCGATGGCGGCAAGAGATTAAGAAAATGGTTTTTGGTTAGAGGATTTCTATGGGCAAATGGGCAACAATACTGCTCTTGATCTGCTCGAACATGTTCATGACCTACGCATGGTACGGCCATTTGAAGGATTTTAGGAATAACTCGCTTCTCGTAGTCATCATATTGAGCTGGAGCGTTGCTTTTCTGGAGTACTGTCTGCAGGTGCCGGCCAATCGAATAGGTTTTCATTACTTTTCGCTTTCGCAGTTGAAAGTTCTGCAGGAAATTGTAACAATAAGCGTGTTCGCGGTATTTTCGACGGTCTATATGAAAGAAACGCCGAAGCTCGACTTTCTGTGGGCGGCTTTCTGTCTGGCCGGAGCGGCGTATTTTATGTTCCGCGGCTTCGCTGTGCGCTAGGCGGAAGAAAAGAGCCGCTTGAGCAATCAGCTTTGGTGTTTTGTACGTTGTCATTTCCCAGGACATGGATGACATAAAGCGGAAATTAGCGCTGATTGATTCACAACTGGCCGGGCGGGCGGATTTTCACAAGAAAATCATAAGCACCACCCCCCTGCTTTTTGCTGCCGTCGGCCTGATAACGGGCATCCTGATACAAAGCATTCTGGATTACTCGATTTGGCTATGGCTGATACCGCTGGCAGGCAGTGCAGCCGCCGCTATTGTTTTGTTTGCGGTCCGAAAAGAATCACCTCCGCAGGTATTTGCATACGCAGCCTGTGCCTGCTTTGTGTGCCTCGGTGCGATTCGGCTGGCTACTTTTACTCACGCCAAACCGAACGACGTCCGCAACTTCGTCACAGATGAGCGTAAATTGGCAACAATGCGCGGCCTGGTTGTCACTAAGCCGTACGTCAGCCAAAACCGGCAGTGGGAATTTGCGCGTTTTACCTACACAGACCCGACGAGCAGCTTCTATCTCAAAATAAATCAAGTGCAAACTGTCACCGGCTGGGCGGCAGTAACAGGCACTGTACGAGTGCAGGTTGACGAGCCGGTGCTCGACCTGAAAGAAGGCGACTGCATTCAGGCATATTGCTGGCTGGACAGATTCGGAGGCTCGACCAATCCGGGCCAGTTCAATACGGCCAAGCACCTGGCCCGCCGAAATATTTTTGTCGCGGCTTCCGTTAAATCGCGAGACAGCGTTGAACTGCTTGAATCCGGCAGCGATTCCATCTTTACAAGAGCAAGAATATGGCTGAGGGAAGCGGCCGCACAATCGCTGGTGGGCGGCCTGTCCCTGGAAGACTCCAGCCGAGCGCTGCTTGAGGCCCTGCTGCTTGGCTACAGAGCAGACATTGGCAGTGACACTTATGAAGCATTTCGAAAAACGGGCCTGCTGCACTTTATCAGCCTTTCTGGAATGCACCTCGGTATTTTGGCAGGGATTATCTGGTGGGCATGCAAAACAGCCAGCCTGATGAAGCCGGCGCGTGCGGCTGTGTGCATAATCACGGTAGGTCTTTTTTTGCTGATTGTACCACCCAGGGCGCCAACGGTAAGGGCCGCAATCATATCCTGGGTCTTTTGCGCGTCCTTCTTCTTCAGGCGACGCTCCAATCCCCTCAACACACTTTCGTTGGCGGCAATAATTCTTCTGCTCATAAGGCCGACGCACTTATTCGAGGCAGGCTGGCAGCTTTCGTTCGCCTGCGTGCTCGGAATCCTGCTTTTTTCAGACCGAATCTATTCGTTCATATACGAAAAAATAGCAAATTTACGCCTGTACAAGGAACGCCCAAAAACAAAATCGTTTCCAGGTGTGCTCGCACGGTCGGGGTCATATGTATTGCAACTGTTTTCTGTGGGACTCGCAGCCTGGCTCGGCGGCGCCGGCATATTGCTTTATCATTTTTATACAATTACCCCGCTGTCGTTCGTATGGACGGTCGCCGCATTTCCGCTTGTGGCCGGGATTCTGACGACAGGATTTACTAAAATAATTCTCGCTTTCTTATTGCCCACTGCAGCGGCGCTATTCGGGGCAATAGTGACAGGATTGGCCGACCTGCTAATTCGCGTAGTAAAGGTTATTGCACATTTCGACTTTTCACCCGTACTCATAGGCCACGTACCGCTTGTACCCATAATCCTGTATTACTGTTTCATTATGTTTGTCGCCTTCGCTCATTTTCGACGTCCTCTGATGAAAAAGGCAATCTGTATAGGCATGGTTTTACCAGTGTTTGTTATGTTGAGTGCGACGAAATGGCAAAGGACACATCGGAACAATCTGGTAATGACCTGTCTGGATGTCGGGCACGGCCAGGCAATACTGGTCCAACTGCCGGGCAAAGCCAATATCCTGTTTGATGCAGGCTCGGCGAATAAAGCCGACGTTGGGCGACGAATAGCCTCGCCCTTTTTAGACTATTGCGGAATAGACGGAATTGATGCAATTGTTATCAGCCACAACGACATCGACCATATCAATGGAATACCTGAGATTGTCCGGCACTGCAAGGCAAGCACCGTTTATGCCAATGACGCGTTTTTCAGCAGCACCGACCAGCGGACAACTGCAAAGCTTCTCAGGAAAACACTGCTCGCAAGAGGTTGTAAGCTGCGGCGATTGGCTGAAGATTTGGACACAGGTAGCCGCGCAACTATCAGAATGCTTTGGCCGGGTCAACGGGTGGCCCAGGACAAGGCAATAACAGACAATGACAAATCGCTGGTTTGCCTGGTCGAATTTGCCGACAGACAGATACTCTTGTGTTCGGACATAGAAAGATTTGCACAACAGGAGCTTGTTCGGCTTTACCCCGACCTGAAAGCCAAAGTTGTCCTTGCCCCTCATCACGGCTCGGCCAAAACATTGGAGCCCGCCTTTGTGAAAAACCTTGAGCCGGACGTTTTGATCTACAGTTGCAGCCGAACCGACTATGAAAGACGCCAAAACCTTAACCTGGAAAACCGGGGAAATTCCTTCTATACCGCCAAAGACGGAACTATTACTGTGCGCATTGACACAGATGGAAGAATAAGAATTGACTCTTTTCTAACAAGTCAGTAGCATCCGCGGGCAGCCACATTGCGATTTGTCAATCGATACGTGGACTATAACCTACGCCCTGCTCTTGATATACACAACAATTTCAACTCTTCGATTCTTTGCCTTGCCCTTGGCTGAAGTATTATCAGCGACGGGCCTTGCAGCTCCGCAGCCGACCGCGCGAATTTTCTCTTCGGGGATGCCGCGTTTTACCAGATATCTGACTACGGCAAGAGCACGCTCGGCGGAGAGTTCCCAATTGTCTTGCCAGTATTTTTTCGACTTTTTCACCGGATCGGAATCGGTATGGCCCACAACGTCTATTTGCTTGCCCGCGTATTTCCTCCTCAACACAGACTCGATATGGTCAAGCTCGGCACTGGTCTTCTTCAGCTCAGCTTTTCCGGGGCTGAAAAGTATTGTGTTCTCAAGTGTCACCGTAATCGTTCCCGCCGAAGGGTCGAAAGCAACGTCATAGCCTTTGCCGAAGCCCGTGGCTTCGGCCGGGCTCTTTTTCTGCAGGGCAATTTGTTTCTGGAGGTCCTCAATGGTCTGCTGGCTTTGTGTAAGCTGCTCGGCGAGCTGCCCCTTGTCTGCCTGCTCACGCTCGTATAAGCCCTTCAGATTCTGATGCTCCACATTCAGGGCATTGTGTTTTTTCTGCCAATCCGTGCAGCCGGAGGAAAAAGCAACAGATACAAGACCAATCAACAAAGCAATCGTTTTTTTGTTTGCAGTGGGCATTTGTTATCTCCTTATAACATCGGTAATCGTGTTTCTGTTCGTTAACGGTAAAACATAAAGCTCAGATAATCGAAAATCCAGTCGCGTAGAATCATAACAGCAAAGATACCCAATGACAAGAAAGGACCGTAAGGAATTTGTCGTGTTTTTTTAAAAAACATTTGAAATCCGGCCCAGGCCAGGCCGAAAAATGGCGCGATAAAGAACGCAACCACTACCAGAATCGGTCCTATAACGGCCCCGGCAGCACCCATCAAATGCACATCGCCAAGCCCCATCGCTTCTTTACCAAAGCCCAGGGTCCCAAAGATGCGTGTAAACCACACCACACCGCAACCCACAAAATAGCCCCAAAGGCCGCCCATAAGCCCGGCAATCGCAGGCCTTTGCAAAAGATTCAGCCACCACTTGTTTATTTGAGAGTATCTGCTGCTAATCCCGTAAGCAGCCAGCGCACAGGCGATAATCGGCAGCAGAAATATGATTTCCCTGCAGATCTCGAGGCGGTGGTTAAATGCCGGCTCGGCCGATTCTTCCGGCTTGTTCGGCGAATCCTCAGAGTCGTCGCATTCGTAACTTCTCTTAAACACGCCGGTTGCCAGTAACACCCATGATATTGCCAGCCCTGTCAGAGCGCCCGCAGACAGAGACCCGATGGTAACTTCTTTCAGGAAAATGTCCGAGGTGCTGGGCAAAAGCAGATTTTGACTGATTTTTTCCGCACCAACCACGTAAGGGGCTATGCCGGAACCAATCAGCCCCACCGCGGTCACAAACCAGCAAATAGACACTGGAATAACCCACAACTCCAGGTCAATGGCTGATGCGGCAATCAAAGCAGCCAATAAAACAATGTGAACAAGATAAACATACCAGCCTCCTTCCAGAAATGAACTTAGGCCAGGATACAAACCCGTGCGGAAATACAAGATGAAAAGCCCGGTGAAAAGCAGTGCGGTCAGCAGCTCTATAATAAAGTAGCGCGGAGAAATCGGCGATTTGCAGTATCGGCACTTGGCGCCCAAAATCATCCACGAAATCAGCGGTATGTTATCGTAAAAACGGATTGGCCTGCCGCAGGCGGGACAGGCTGAAGGCGGCCTTATTAACGACTTGTCCCGAGGCAGGCGAAAGACCACAACATTCAGAAAGCTTCCTACACAACTGCCGAACGCAAAGATAATGACAAACCAAATCCAATCCGGTACTGCCACAATGCCTCCTTTGCAAAAGCAGTACACAATTGGGTTTGGGGTCCCACCCTGCGATGTTCTGCAGGATGAGCGCCCTCCCAAATGCTATATTGCTTTCAGTTATCCGTTACAAACGCACGAGTCACTTCCTTCGAGGTGCCGTCTTCCTGCCGTGCACTTTACTATTAACTGCTGCGGCAACTCTCATGGGCAAGCCGAACAGGCGAATAAAACCTTTTGCGTCGGTGGGGTCGTATTCAGCGCCCATTTTGAAGCTGGCCAGGTCTTTTTGGTACAGACTTTTTGGGCTCTTTACACCGGCCGGCGTGCAGTGTCCCTTGAAGAGTTTCATTCGCACCGAGCCGGTGACATTCCGCTGTGTGACGTTGACAAAAGCATCAAGAGCTTCACGCAAGAGCGAAAACCACTGGCCGTAATAGACCAGTTCGGCGTACTTAAGAGCGACCTGCTGTTTGTAATGCGAGGTTTCTCTATCCAGCGTCAGGCTCTCGAGGGTCTTGTGAGCTTCGACCAGAATAGTCCCGCCGGGCGTTTCATAAACGCCTCTCGACTTCATACCCACCAGCCGATTTTCAACTAAATCCACCTGCCCTATTGCGTGTCTGCCGCCAAGCTCATTAAGCGCCTCGATTAGTCTTACCCCGGCAGTTGTCTGGCCGTTAAGTCCTACAGGGATGCCTTCTTCGAAGCCTATCTCAACATACTCCGGCGTATCGGGCGTTTTCGAAACGGGCTGCGAAATAACAAACAGACTATCCTTTGGCTCATTGGCGGGGTCTTCGAGGTCGCCTCCTTCGTGGCTGATGTGCCAAATGTTGCGGTCGTGCGAGTAAATATCCTTCTTGCTCTGCTCGATTGGAATCCCGTGCTTTTTTGCGTAATCCACGGCCGCCTCACGGGAAGTCAGCTCGAATCTGGGGTCTTTCCATGGAGCGACAATCTTCAGCGATGGGTCCAGCGCCATATAGGTCAATTCAAACCGCACCTGGTCGTTGCCTTTGCCCGTTGCGCCGTGAGCCACGGCCGTTGCGCCTTCGGCGTGGGCGACCTCGACCTGATGCCTGGCGATCAAGGGCCGAGCGATACTCGTGCCCAGCAGATACTTATTCTCATAGACCGCGCCGGCTTTGAGCACAGGCCAGAGATAATCTTCGACAAACTCCTCTCGCAGGTCTTTGACGATGCACTTGACGGCGCCGCTTGCCAGCGCCTTGCGTTTGATGCCGGCAAGCTCATCGCCCTGGCCCAGTTCGGCCGCGAAAGCTATTACCTCATAGCCATAGGTTTCCTTAAGCCACGGCAGAATTACGCTCGTATCCAGCCCGCCGCTGTAGGCCAACACCACTTTTTCAGCTTTCCTGTTACCCTTAGCCATTGAACTTATCCCTAACGAGCTTATGTTTCCAACCCCAACGCACTCCGTGCGGCTTTGCGAAACCGACGACACCGACACTGGGCATCGAGTGCCGATTGAGCATCGGCGGATTCACCGGGATAGCGGAAAGCCACAGCAAAATCCGAAAGGTAGGCAAGGTCTTCGCGGAAACTCTCCCATCCACACTCGGCCTGAAGAACCTTCTCCAGCAGAACAACAAGATCGTGGATTTTGCTAAAACCAATCTCTGCTTCACAAAGCCGGGCCTTCAAGTACTTCTCGGCACATTGTTGCGCATGGAAGCAGATGCCGTCATAATTGGGGTCCTTTTCTACCGCGCATTCGCGCTCCATCATAGCAAAGTCCCCTTCCGCTTTGGCGACCCACTCAGCGGCTGTGGGCTTCATAGAGCACCTTTCCTTCTTCAAGAATCTCCCGCATAAAGCCGTCACCCATCTCTAAACGCTGCCGCACCTTTTCTGGCGTCCGGACGATCAGGTCTATGGGAAACCAAGGCCGAAGCTTCATGCGAATTTCCACCGATTTGTCGACGCTCCTGCCCTCAAAACGTGCGATAACCAGCAGGTCCACATCCGAATCTTCTGTGACCGTGCCCCGAGCATAGGAACCGAAGAGCACAACCCGCTCAGCACAGAACTCACGCCCAATCCGCCGGCCAAACTCTTCTATTCTGTCCATCGTCACCATTACGTGCAAGTTCCCATATAGTTAACCTTTTTCATGCAGCAATAATGATACATTCCCGCCTGGCCACTTCGAGGACAGGCCGGCCGCGGCCGGTTTCCCACTCCTTTTCGCCGCAGGCAATAGGCTCGATACTACTTTCTTTTTTCACAAAACCACCTCAGAAACTATTGGCAACTTACGGCAATTATATCGGCTGTCCACTCCGAAAACAATGAAAAGCGCAAGAAAAGGAAGGAACTTAACTCCAAAGGGCCTGCAGAAGCAGAGCAAAATATAATTTTCAGCCGTTATGCCTGATAAGACTTGGTCCCCACAGGTTCGTTACTCTAATGAGAGACGGGATTGTGTATACTAATCGCGAGAGAGATAATTGGAGATAGTCCTTCGCACGACCTCAATAGCGGCGTCTTGGCCGGTGAAGAGCTTAAACTGGGCGCAGGCCTGGCTGACGAACATCGACAAGCCTTCTATTGTTTTCGCCCCCGCCTCCCTGGCCTGCCGCAGCAGCAACGTCTCGGCGGGATTGTAGACCGTATCAAAGACCACCATGTCCTTTTTGATACACTCTTTCGGCAGCGGTGTTTCGTTGATATCGGGGTGCATTCCAATACTCGTGCAATTGATAATCAGGTCTGCCTTGATGTTTGCCAAATCGTCCAAGCCGGCAAACCGACAGTTGAACTGTCTCGCGAGTGTTTTTGCCTTTTCTACAGTGCGATTGTAAATTCTGATATTGGCGCCCGCATTACTCAGGCCTGCCACTATGGCTCTGGCAACGCCGCCTGCGCCAATAACGGCTGCCTGCAAGCTTTGTAAATCGGTTGTGGCGACGCCCAGCGTCGAAGTAATTGCATCCAACGCGCCGGCATAATCGGTGTTGTACCCCCCGAGCTTGCCGTCCTCGCCGATGATAAGGGTATTGACAGCTCCGATTCTTTCCGCCAGAGGCTCAACAAAACCGCCGTTTCTTATCACGTAATCCAGGGCATTCTGTTTGTGCGGAATCGTTACGCTAAGGCCGCGGAAGCCGAGCCAGTCTCTGGCCAGAATATTGTCCATAAACCGGTCGAATTCCGTCTTGCCGCCTCCAACGAGCAAAGGCAGATACAACTTGTTCAAACCGGCCTCGCCAAAAGCGGCGTTATGAATAGCGGGACTTAACGAGTGGGCTATGGGAAAGCCGATGACGCCATAAACTTCCGTTTCAGCATCTACGCAGTCAAACCGGTACAGCTTTTTGAACTGTTCGATGGTCAACTGGCCCGGCCCAGTCGCCGTTTTGTCGTCAATACTGGCGAAAGTATAAAAACTGCCGAGCTTCTCGGCGAGAATCCTGCTGATAAGGCCTGCCTCGCCCATGCAAAAAACAATTCTGTCCCCGCTTGTGCCGTGAAGCAAATCAAAGGCCTCAAAGCAATCGTTTATATCATTAGCCATATATACGAGCTTGGGTATAGCCGCTGGATACACTGACAATATCTGACGGTAGAGTTTGGCAATATTATCAAATCTCGTTTCGAAATTGTGAGCCGATAAAACCAGCCTGGCCTTTGGTTTCCGCGACAGCGCAAGCAATATCTTCTCTCGGCTCTCTGCAGATAAGAAGTTTTCATATTCGAAGTCGATAAACTCAGCACCGGCACCTAAAGCACTTGTCAGCACTTCAACGCGCAACTGCTGAGGGTAGTCCATCACACCGCCCTGCCGCTTGTCACGACAGGTTACAACAATAGGCAGTTCCGACTTGCTTGAGGCCTCGAGGACCAGTTTTCTAACCAGAGCCGGGCTAAGCTTTACCAGGTAATCGGTGCGTAACTCGAGCATTTGGGCTCCTGCGGCTGCGGCGGCTTGAATCTGCCGCCCGGTACCATCCGGGTTTTGTGCTGCTATGGGAACGATCAATCTTGTCTGCATAGGGCAGAGATATAGCAGCGATTTGACGGAAAGGCAAGGCCAAAAGCCGACGCGGGATGTGCCTGCAACAGTCTGTTGAGGCCGTCCCAAATCCAAAACACGCAGTTCGGTGTTTTTTGCTTGCCTTTTAGCCTGCTTTCGGTAGGATTCTACGAATAAAACGAACAATTGGAGGTTTAGAAATGATAGGGAAAAGAATAAGACTTGAGCGAATAATCGACCGCAATTCCAGTAAGACGGTAATTATTCCGATGGACCACGGTGTTACGGTCGGGCCGGTTGAAGGTCTGGCCGACATGCGAACGACGGTAAGCAAGGTGGTTGCCGGCGGGGCAAACGCCATTCTCATGCACAAGGGGATGGTGCGCGCGGGCCATAGAGGCGCGGGCAAAGACGTCGGCCTGATTATCCACCTTTCAGGTGGAACATCAATGAGTCCTGACCCTAACGCGAAAGAGCTGGTCTGCACCGTGGAAGAAGCAATCAAGCTGGGCGCCGATGCCGTCTCGGTGCATATAAACCTCGGCGCAGAAACCGATAAGGAAATGCTGGCGCAGCTGGGCTTCATAAGCGAGCGATGCCTCGAGTGGCAGATACCGCTGGTTGCCATGATGTACACCCGCGGGGCGAAAATCAAAGATGAGTTCGATGTGAAAAATGTCAAACATGCCGCCAGAGTCGGAGCGGAACTCGGCGCCGATATCGTCAAAGTGCCCTACACTGGCGGCGTCGAAACCTTCACAGAGGTAGTTCAAGGCTGTCCTGCACCGGTGGTGATTGCCGGCGGACCCAAAATGGAAAGTGACGAAGACATCTTCAAAATGGTAGATGGCGCCCTCAAAGCCGGTGCGGCCGGCCTGTCAATTGGCCGAAACGCCTTCCAGCACAAAACTCCAGACAAAATGGTCCGGGCCCTGAGCAAAATGGTCCACGAAGGCGCCAGCGTCGCAGATGCAGTTGCGTTCTTGCAAGGCTGACACAATTATTGCCGATATTAGGTAAGGCACAAGTGCAATGAAAAAACTCTGGGTAAATGCTGTTCCCTATAGCAAGGAAGTGGTTATCTCGGCCCTGGAAAGCGGCGCCGAAGCCGTGGTTCTGCCCGACGGCAAAAGCGAAACCGTCCGCCAGTTCGGAAAAATAAAGACCGTCGAAAAAACCAGCGACATAAAACCCGCAATTGACGTCGAGTTCATCGCCCTCGTCGGAAAAGCAGAGAAATGATATGGACACAAACATTGAGCGGATAAGACAATCAATACTTCCGATTCTGCGGCGCTACGGCGTCAGCAAAGCGGCGCTGTTCGGTTCAGTCGTCACAGGCCAGTTACGGGCGGACAGCGACATCGACATACTGGTCCGGATCGACAGCGATATCAGTCTGCTCGACTTTGTCGGCCTTAAACTCGAATTAGAGCAGGCCTTGAAAAGAAATGTCGACGTGCTGGAGTACGACTCTATCAAACCATTACTCAGACAGGCCATCCTCGAAGAGCAGCAGGTGATTCTATGACCAGAGACTTGAGATTGTACATCGAGGATATGATCGACAGCATCGCAAAGATCGAGCAATATACGAGCGCTATAGACGAGCAGGACTTTTTGGCAGATACTCAGGTTCAGGACGCTGTTTTGAGGCGTTTGGAGATTATGGGTGAGGCTGTGAAGAATATTCCTCAGGGGGTACGGGACAAATATCCGCAGATCCCCTGGAAAAGAATCGCCGGCTTGAGAGACGTCCTCATTCACGCATATTTCGGCGTCAACGTCCGCCGCGCATGGAAGATGGCCAAGCGCGACATCTTCGAACTCAAACAAGAACTTCTAAAAGTAAAAAAGGATCTTGAGAATACAGCCCCCGATTGAATAGGGTGGAACCAGAATGAAAAGATTATGGATAAATGTCGTTCCCTACAATAAGCAGCTCGCCATAGCCGCCCTCGAAAGCGGTGCCGAGGCCGTCGTTCTGCCCGACGGCAAAAGCCAAACCGTCCGCGAGTTCGGCAAAATAAAAACCGTCGAAAAGTACGGCGACCTTGTGCCCGGGGCGGATGTTGAATTCATTGATATTGCCGGCAAAACGGACGAAGACAAGGCCGCAGCCGTGCCTGAAAACAAAATCGCTGTTCTTCGAATGCTTGACTGGACGATTATACCTATTGAAAACCTGCTCGCCCGCCGGGGTAAAAACATCATGGTGCAGGTTGAAAACAGCGAGCAGGCCAAACTTATGGTCGAGATACTTGAAAAAGGCGTTGACGGCGTTGTGCTTAATACCACCGATATAAACGAGATTAAGAAAACTGCCGAAATCATCCACGGCATAAGCGAAAAAGTTGCTCTTGTTACAGCCAAGATTACCGGTGCGAGGCAGCTTGGAATGGGCGACCGCGCCTGCCTCGACACCTGCACGCAAATGAGCCTCGGCGAAGGAATGCTGGTGGGCAATACGGCTGCCGGCTTTTTTCTGGTGCATTCGGAATCTGTCGACAATCCCTATGTGGCGGCCCGCCCGTTCCGGGTCAATGCCGGGGCTGTTCACGCATACACTCTGGTTGCGGGCGGCAAGACCAAGTATTTGGCCGATTTGAAAGCGGGTGACGAAGTCCTGCTGGTAGACTGCCATGGCAAAAGCCAGGTTGCATATCTGGGCAGAAACAAGATCGAAAAAAGGCCTATGATGCTCATCGAGGCTGAGGCCGAGGGCGTGCCTATAAGTCTTGTCATGCAGAATGCCGAGACGATTCGGCTTGTCAACCCGGACGGCAAAGCCGTTTCAATCACAACTCTGAAGCCCGGCGACAAAGTTCTCGCCCATATCGAAAAAGCTGCCAGACACTTCGGCATGCAGGTCGATGAAACATTGATAGAAAGGTAACCCGATGATTTGGCCGCAGCATTTGTTCAGCATAATCTTAGCCGTAGTCTTTGGGGGGGCAATCGGTCTCGAAAGAGAGATAAGGGGTAAGCCCGCCGGTCTGCGGACGAATGTCCTGATATGCCTCGGTGCAGCGGTCTTCACCATTATGTCCGAACATATGGGGGAGGGACGTTCGGATTCACTCACAAGAATAGCGGCTCAAATTGTTACCGGCGTCGGCTTTCTCGGCGCCGGGGCCATCATTGTAGATAGAGGGGGCATTCACGGCCTAACTACTGCGGCAACAATATGGCTGGTGTCAAGTATTGGTATGGCCTGTGGCGCGGGCTTTTATGACCTTGCAGCCATATCAACCCTCCTGGCCATTGTGGTTCTGTTAGGTCTTGCAAGACTTGAGAGGCCGCTGGCAGGTTATCTTAGAAAGAACAGTCCCGAGAGGTTGTCCGAAGAACAGGATAAGACAGGCCAAGAACCACAATCTCCACGCACAGATTAGACAGCAAGACTGAAAAAGTCGTCCAGCACAGATCTTAAAGCAAAGACCGTATTTGCTTGCCACCAAGCGGATGATTGTGTCCTAATCGGCATTCTCTTTCGCTGCGTTTTATGCTGCATGTTAGTGCGTTCGGGCGATGCTCGGTTAGCCATACCGGCCTACCGCGGCAACCGGGCGAGCTCATCGCGGCACATTTTCAGTTGGCCGGGGTCGGAGAGGTTTTCGAGTGCCGCCTGAAGGTGTTTTGCCGCCAGGTCCGGCTTGTTAAGATAACGTGAATACAATATACCAAGCATCAGCTCCACCTGCTCGATATACTCGTAGCTGGAATAGTTGCCTACGAACCTTTCGTAAGCCTGGGCCGCTTCGGCGTGTTTGTTTTCGCTGGCAAGCTGGTTGGCGATATCCAGCAGATATTGACGGGGCAGAATCTGCTCACGGTCAACCTCCATAAGTTGTAAATACAATTCGCCCGCGGCGTGCAAATTGCGCTGAGCCATGCGCTCGGTAATCTCATTGCGAAGCTCAGTGATTCTCTCGTCCTGCTGCCTCTGTGCCTCTGTTTTAACCTCCGTGACCTTTATCTGCTTTGGCATCGTCCGCCCGGCAAATGCGTCATAACCGCTCGATACAACGTCCTGATACCGACGGCGGCGGTTCCATTGTTTTATCATCGACCATAAATCAAAACCGCTGCTGCTGATTAGACCGGTGGCGAGCAGGACTACAATCGCAACGACACCGTACGCGTATCCCGCCAAATGCGCGTCGTATGCCACCGCATCGACGGAAAATCTCGGTTCAATAATATTGTCCCAGAAAATCAGCTTAAAGATGATGAAATACAGGGCCGATAGCTCCATTGTGCCGATAAAGATTAACCAGTACAGGACAGTAATCAGACTTTCCGGAAACAAAACAAGATAGGCGCCGGTTACGGCCGCGACTGCTCCACTGGCCCCAAGGACAGGGTTCTGGTGAAAAAACGCATGGCCGACACCGCCGAAAACCGCGCCGCCGAGATAAAGACACAAATAACCGACAGTACCGAGCTTGTCGTTAACGTTGTTGCCGAATAGATACAGGAAGTACATATTGCCGAAAATATGCACAAGCCCGCTGTGCAGGAAGGCATAAGTTACGAACTGCCACAACTGGGGATGAACGGGCTTGAGCATAAACTGGTCGGCCCAGAACCGAAGAATCTCCTGCGTGCCCGTGAATGGGTTCCTCTGAGGCAAATAGGTCATAAAAAAAACGATGACATTGACAATTATGAGAGCGTAATTTGCATACGGTGTCCGCCGCGGCCTGATACTTGTACGAATCGGTAGTATCAGTATCATAATAAAATCCGTTTAGTTAAGGATTCAACTGTCCGGTCTATTCAGATGTACATTCTAACAGCACGCAGTGCCGGGGACAAGGCATAAAAAAAGGACGGCAAACGCCGTCCCGCCTGGTAAATCAGGCTGAAACAGTCTCTCTCCCCTGCGGAAAACATTAAGAATCAAAACACATTTATAACCACCGGCTTTCCCCGCGCCAAGGTTTTTATCTAAAGAAAATATAAAAATAAAACGGCCCAAAGCCAACCACTCACGCAAAAAAGGCTTTATTTTTTGTCAGGCAGGTGTTAATCAATCGCATTGGCAAACGGTAAATCTCGTTAATTCGTCTGTGAGCACACAAATGGACGGAGAAATCATAGACAGGCGTGTGAAAGCGGTTCAGAGCCGGTTAAGGAAGAGCAGGATAGGCTGTATGATAGTAACAAAGCCGGCCAATGTGAGCTATGCGACCGGCTTTTTGGGCGATGACAGCTGGGCGGTGATTACATCACGAGACGTATACCTTTTGACTGACAGCAGATACGTTGAGCAGGCCCAAAATGAATGCCCTCGCTGCAGGATAATCCAGCGGGCAGGACCGATGGCCGGGGCGGTTGGCAAACTGATAAAACAACTAAAATCCGTACACACGGTGCACGTCGAAAGCTCCACAAGCCTTGCTGCCTTCGGGGCATTGAAAAAGACCGTCGGAAGCCGCCTAAAAACAGCTTCGGATATTATAGGACTACTGCGAATGATTAAGGGCAGCAGTGAAATAGCCGCTGTAAGGGCCGCTTCACGCATTGCCGGACAAGCCCTGCGAGAAACGTTACGACACGTAAAGGTGGGAATGAGCGAAAACGAACTGGCAGGCGTGCTGGATTTGGAAATTCGCAAGCTGGGAGCACGCAACAGCTTCGAAACAATCGTGGCGTTTGGCCCCAATGCCTCGCGCCCCCATCATCAGCCGGGCCGCAGAAAACTCAAGAGGAACGACACAATCCTCATCGATTTCGGAGCCAAACACCGGAATTACTGCTGCGATCTGACCAGATGTTTTGTAGTAGGCAAACCCCCTGCTCTTTATCGCAAAGTTTACAGAGCAGTTCAAGAAGCCCAGGCGGCGGCGATAAAGATGATAAAGGCAGGGGTGGAAGTCCGGCAGGTGGATGCCACAGCGAGGAAAGTGATTGCCGAGCATAATTTGCCTGTTTACGGTCACGGGACAGGGCACGGGCTGGGCCTGGAAGTGCACGAGGAGCCCGTCGTATCACAGGAGGGCAAAGGAAAACTCCAGGCAGGGATGGTTTTTACGATTGAGCCGGGTGTATATATACCGGGCAAACTGGGCGTGCGTATCGAAGACGATATACTGGTAACGAACAGAGGGTACAAAATATTAAGTAGCGGCTGTCCACACTTACCTTTCCTTGGCTTGTGACATATGTAACACGCTGCTCCCAAACAAAAACACTTTAATTCTCAAGCGGAATTTGCTAATATTGGAGAAGCTCGGCGTCTGGCGATGTGAGGTTGATGGCCTGTGTCTGTCAAAACAGTACTCGTATTATTCGCCCGGCTTTTCAGCAATTGCGCAATCAATCGCCAAGAACTACAACCATAGTAAACTCGGTAACTCATAAGGAACCGGCGATGCCGGCGAGTGAAGTGAAAACTATCGATGGAGCTATTTCCATCAAACGCCTGCGAAGCTATCGGAGCGTGTGGATTGTCGTGTCGGTTGTTGCCCCGCTGCAGGCTTTCTACGCGGCCGGGTTTATCGCCAGGACAAGTTTCGTCGTCGAAGGCAAACGGTACTTCTGCCTGTTCGACGACGCAATGATTTCGATGCGATACGCGGACAATTGGGCGAGAGGACATGGCCTCGTCTGGAATCCCGGCCAGCTCGTGGAAGGATATACCACTCCCCTATGGACCATGATTATGGGCGTATGCCATCTCCTGCGCCTGTCTCCGAGCCTGACCTGCCTGCTGGTACAGGTACTTGGCATCCTTATACTGTGGTCGTGCCTGGTAGGGACGCTTTGTCTGGCTCGTTCGTGCCGGCTTCTGCCACCCTTTGCGAGCTGCGCGGTGGTGCTTGTCGCCTCGTTTTACAACCTTATTTTCTTTACGCTGTTCGGCATGGAAACGGGGCTGCAAACATCTATGGTGACATTTGCCCTGGCCGGCGCTGTCGAATCACTTCGCAGGAAGCAAGGTCGCCTGACGCCAATGCTGTGGTTTGCGCCCGCAGTGCTGGTGCGTATGGATGTTCTTCCGATAGCGTTGTTTGTCTTTCTGTTCCTGTGCCGTTCGGTAAGGAAAAGTCGCCTTAGTGTGATTAGCGGCCTGCTGGTTGTCGTGGGCGTCGTATCGATGCACTCTCTGTGGCGACACTACTACTACGGAGAATGGCTGCCCAACACATATTATCTGAAACTGAGCGGCTGGCCCCTCATGGAGCGCCTGAGCGTAGGCCTGGAGCAAACAGCGTGGACGGCAGCGACGCTGGGCTTGCCCGCTCTGCTGGCGCTTGCAGCTCTGCGGCGGCCCAAACGATGGCATCTTCTTCTCCTGGGCAGCTTTGGCCTGGGGCTCGCGTACCAAGTTTATGTCGGCGGCGACGCCTGGCCGCTGAGTCGATTCGTCCTGCCGGTCAGTGTTGGCCTGCTGGTACTGGCCGCACAAGGAACTCACCAAGTCCTGAAACTGTTCTTGAGTCGCAAGAGCCGCATTGGACGAAAAGCCGCTCTTACTCTTACGACGCTGGTGTGTATAGCTGCAATCAACGCCATACATTGGGACCACTTTCTGTTGATCAGTCGACCTCAAACCACCGCGGGCAACCGCATGAACATCAGATACAAGTTGGCAGTTGACAAAATAGCCAAGCCCGAAGCAAAAGTGGCTGTGGTCTGGGGGGGCGCGTTTCCGTATTTCTCGCGGCGAACGTGTGTTGACCTTCTCGGCAAGTGCGACCCCCACATCGCTCGGCTGCCCGCCAGGCCGGAAGTCCGCCTGGCAGGCCACAACAAATATGACCTGGCCTATTCCCTGACAAGCTACCGCCCGGACATTATCATCCACGCCGTCGATATAGAGAATCATGTATTCTCTCGTGACTATCGGCCTGTGATGGTAGAGATAGACGGCACAAAAATCGTGTTCTGTGTGCGGAGGGACACCGACAAAGCCAAAGGAGGAAAAAGCATAGGTTGGTTTACGTTTGACGAGTGTCTTGTCAAGACCAGAAGCGAGGGTGACAGAAGTTTTTGAGTTCGCGTGCCTGATGATAATTCACAAGCAAGACGGCAGATTCGCATTTGGCTGACTGCCTTATTCGTAAAAAAGGCAATCCGCTGCAACGGTGGTTCAGTATAAGTCCTGCAAAATTGAAGGTTAGACATACGTTGAAAAGAAAAAAAACGTTTTGTGATTTTTTTCTTTTCAACAGTAAGTTATTCTTTATCAAATAGTTAAGTGATTATTTAAGAAAATAAAAAAAGGGATTTTCTTAAATGATATATGCCTAACCTCCAATTTTCAGAAGCCTTTGCTTCAGTTGGCAAGGAGAACATCATGAGGTCAAAACAATTCGAGTTGATAATTGCGTGCATGTGTACACTTGTTCTTTTTGCCGGCGATAAAAGTATTGGAGGCGGAGAAACGCCGGAGGAAAAAACTAACAGCGCAGCAAAAGAAGTTTACGATAATGACGCAAAGTTACGGCTTCAGCCGGCCTACGGCTTGTGGAAACGCTATGACCCTAATTCCGCCAAGTACGCTTTCAGAGCAAAAAGCGTAAAGGAGGCCAGGCTCTGGCAGAAGAAAGTCAGAAGCGCTCTGAACAAAGTTTTGGGGTTTCAGGATGAAGCAAAGGTAGACCCGCAGCCGAGACTGCTGGAAAAGGTAAACAAGGGAGATTACACGCGGGAGAAGGTGCTGATTAGAACCACGGCCTATACCGAGATGCCCGTGTATATTCTTTTACCGAAAGGGGCGCCTCGGCCGGTGCCGGTTGTGATAGCTCTTCACGGTCACGGATACGGCGTGAAAGATATTGTGGGGATACGCAAAGACGGCAGCGAGCGTGATGAGCCGGAGGGCTATCAGAAGGATTTTGCTGTTGCGTTATGTCGGCGAGGCTTCGCAGTAGCTGCGCCCGAGATATCATGCTTCGGTGAAAGACAGACGGACTTCTCATATCTAAACAAAGAGCTGGGACAGGGCGCTCCCAAGACGTGTGCACACACTGCGGCGTTGGCGTCACACCTTGGCGGCTCGGCGTTAGGCCTGCGGGTGCTGGACACCAAACGGCTGGTGGATTACCTGTACAGCCGAGAGCAGATGGACGTGTCGCGGCTTGGCATGATGGGAATCAGCGGCGGTGGAATGCTCACATTTTTTGCCACGGCGCTGGATAAACGGGTCAAGGCGTGTGTAATCAGCGGGTATTTCTGCACGTTCAGGGACAGCATTTTCGCGATGGGACACTGTTCATGCAATTATGTACCTGGTTTAAGCCGGTTCGGGGATATGAGCGATATTGTGGGGCTGATAGCGCCGCGGCCGATGCTGGTCGAGGCCGGCAGCCTGGACCCGATTTTCCCCATCGAGAGCGTCAAAGCGAGTGTCCGTCGGGCCAAAGAAGTCTACAAAGTATTCGGTGCCGAATCTCAAACAGAAACCGACTATTTTGAGGGAAAGCACCAAATCAGCGGCCGGCGGGCCTACGATTTCTTGATGGAAAAACTTGGCAAGTAGACCTGACCGCCCCCTGCCAAACCTGAATATTTTTTTGACCGGCAACGATTTGAAGCTATAATAGAAGCAGTTCGCCAGGGGTGGCTCGCCAAGCGGCGGGTCTGAGAAAAAACCCTTTGAACCTGATCAGGACAATCGCCGGAAAGGCGGATATGCCTGCGTAGGAAGCGGTGAGCTTGAGAAACACCAAAAGCTGCATCGATCACCGAATCGCTTCCTGCTGAAGCGACTTTTTGCTTTTACGGGAGCCTAATAGAGTGGCAACGCAATTACAGACCGCACGAACCGGCACACTCAGCGACGAGGTTAAGTTTGTTGCTCAGACAGAGGGCGTCGATGCCGACCTTGTCCGGCAGAAAACTGCCGCCGGGCAACTCGTAATCCCGGCCAATAAGCTGCACCTCAAAACCAATCTCAAACCCATCGGCATCGGAAGAGCACTCAGCACCAAGGTTAACGCCAACATCGGCACGAGCAGCGTTCGGTCTTCTGTGCCGGCAGAAATCGAAAAAATGAAAGCGGCGCTCAAGGCCGGGGCGGATACGATTATGGATTTAAGCACAGGCGGCAACCTCGATGATACACGCCGGCAGCTTCTCGCCCACTGCCCCGTGCCTTTCGGAACAGTGCCGATATATCAGGTTATCGAAGGCAGGGACGTGGAGGAAATAGACGAGAAAACAATCCTTAATATCATCGAGAAACAGGCTGGACAAGGCGTTGACTTTTTCACTATTCACGCCGGCGTGCTGAAAGAATATCTGCCGCTGCTCGACAGACGTGTGGGAGGCATTGTCAGCCGAGGCGGAGCATTGCTTGCCAAGTGGATGCTGTACCATAACCGGCAGAACCCGCTCTATGAAATGTTCGATGATTTGTGCGATATAATGGCCGAATACGATGTTTGCTTTTCGCTCGGCGACGGCCTTCGTCCCGGAGCAATCGCCGATGCCACCGACGAGGCACAAACGGCTGAGTTGAAAACGCTGGGCGAACTAACGCAAAGGGCGCAGGAAAGGGGCTGCCAGGTTATGGTGGAAGGGCCCGGCCATATTCCGTTTGACCAGATACAATACAACATGGAAATCCAGCAGGAGACTTGCCGCGGCGCTCCGTTCTACGTGCTCGGACCCATCGTGACGGATATTGCACCGGGCTATGACCATATAACCTCGGCGATAGGGGGAACTGCCGCGGCGTTCTACGGGGCATCGTTTCTGTGCTACGTCACACCAAGAGAACACCTGGGTCTTCCGAATGCCGACGACGTTCGGGCCGGGGTCGTTGCGGCAAAAATCGCTGCACACGCGGCCGACGTCGCTCGCGGCTTGAAAGGCGCGGCTGAGAGGGATAAAAGGGTAAGCATCGCCCGGACAAACCTTGACTGGAAAAAACATCTGGCCGAATCGCTTGACCCTCAGACGGCCGAAAGAATGCACGAGGAAGCCTGTAGAGAAATTGCGGCCGCTGAACTGTCCGCCGCCGATTACTGCTCAATGTGCGGCAAAGCGTGGTGCAGCGTCAGGATAAACAAAGAAATCCGCAACCTGATCAAGTCCCAAAAAACAGCGAAGACTTAACATTGTCTGGCTCCAGCAGAATTTTCTCGGTGGCGGCCTGAAAAATGTCTTGATTCTGCCAAGTCTATCTGTACACTTCAGCCTTCGACCGAAAAGTACATGAAGCGCAAAAGACGCACTTTATCGGAGAACCAGCACGTAAAGCACTGTGAGAAAACCAACCAGCCTAACATTCTTTGTGTCCATTGTGACAACCGCCTTGGCCTTTAACTGCATCTGTTTGGCATCAAGGAGCGGCAATCTGGAATACTGGCAGACAAACGGTGTCACTCATGACATCAACCAAGACTGGTCCGTCCACGCAGAGCAGGAATTCAGGGCCGGTCGGCACAACGGAAACCCTTATCTTCACAACGTAACCGTCGGTTTCATGTACAAGAGCCTCGCCGAATGGCTCGACATCGGCCTTGGTTTCAAAAAAGAGTACGAAAAAGACAGCACAGGAAAGTTTCGACAGGAAAATCGCCCACACCTCAATCTCGTTTTTAGACGCAAGTTGCTGGATATCGACGCCAGTAATCGCCTCCGACTCGAGTACCGCGACAGAGAAACAAAAGAAGACGTCTTTCGACTAAGGAACCAGGTCAAGGTCGCGTTCCCGTTTAAATTCACCAAGCTCGATGTCCAGCCATTTGTAGCTGAAGAGTTTTTCATAAATCTCGGAGAGAATAACGTCAGTGAAAACAGGCTTTCTGCCGGATTTTCCGGCAAGCTGGCAGAGAATATAAACGCCAGCGTTTATTATATGTGGAAGACCAACAAAATCTCAGGCGGGTGGGAAGACACCAATATAATTGGCGTGGGACTCGGACTGCGCTTTTAGCCCCGGCGCTCGGCTGCGGGCGAGATTATCTATTCATTACATTCGATAAATATGTACTCAGACCGAGCATACTTAGGCGCCGCCTCAAAAGCCGAACGGAATTAAAGGCAATCGCGAATTCTGATGTTGACAGAAGGTGCCGCTTTGTCTATTATGTCTGTAGGCTTAGGGAAAAAGGTGGCACGCAATGAGGCTGACAACAAAAAGTGAATACTCCATACCGGCGCTTCTCTGTATCGCACGTGACGGGAAGAAAGCCTTCATAAGAACTGAAGAGATTTGCTGAAATGTTTGAGATGGGTTTCGCTACTATTGTTCCGCTGGTAATCCTCGCGTTTCTTTGCGAATATATGGACTCAACGCTCGGCATGGGCTACGGCACAACGTTGGCTCCGGTGCTTATGCTCATGGGTTTTAGTCCGATGCAAATCGTGCCGGCCATTCTGCTATCCGAGCTGATAACCGGCTTATCCGCCGCAGTTTTTCACCACCGGGAGGGCAATGTAGACCTCAAACCAACGACAGCGGACATATTCAAGATTACACAGATGCTAAAACCCCTCGGGTACATCGAGAACTTCAGAAAAACGGTCCCACTGCACCTGAAAGTCGCGCTGTTGCTGGCCGTCTGCAGCATTGTCGGCACCGTGGCCGCCGTATTTGTGGCGGTGAGCATTCCCAGATTCTGGTTGAAACTCTACATCGGCTTCCTCGTACTGTCGATGGGCATAATTATCCTCGTATTCTTCAAAAAAGACTTCGCATTTTCGTGGAAAAGGGTCGGCTTGCTGGGACTGATCGCCTCTTTCAATAAAGGTATGAGTGGCGGAGGCTATGGGCCGGTAGTCACCGGCGGACAAATCCTGTCCGGCATCGAGGGCAAAAGTGCGGTGGGAATTACCTCCCTGTCGGAGGGTTTAACCTGTGCGGTGGGTGTAGTCGCTTATGCTCTGATATCCAGGAACCCGGTTGATTGGAAGCTTGCACTGTTCATAATCATTGGAGCCATGCTCTCAGTGCCTCTTTCGGCCAAGAGTGTAAAAAAGATAAGCACTGAAAAACTGAAACTGGCAATTGCCGTCCTCACCATCGCCCTCGGCGTACTGACCGTTGCTAAGACCTTGACGAGTGGATAGAATAAAAGGCTGCAGCCAAAGTCGAAACGCCGGACGTTAATCACGTGCGGCAATCCGGAAAGTCCTGTACAAGCCGGGCTTGAGCGCAAATCACGTTTTCATCGAATCGAGCTCCATAAAAGCAACGGGCAGGAAGACAAAGACCGGCAGCCAGGCCCACAATTCCGGGCGTACCCGGTTGAATACCACCTCTGTGGCAAGCATCTTGCAGACAAAAGTCGTGATAAGACACACACCGACGACGGCGAAGCTAATCATCACGGCGGACTTCATCGACTTGGGGTCGCGACAAACCAGAATGGGCAGACATAACATAAGCATCACCAGATTAATAATCGGGTCGGTTACACGAAAGTGCTTCTGACTGTAAAGCTGGGCGAGGTCCTTGGCGGGTCCCTGGGCCTGAAGAGCAGCCAACTGCGACCAGCTTAGAAGCGTTTTGTACTCGGACTGACGCCTCAGAGGGATGTCTTTCGGAGTAAGGTCGCTTGAGTAAGAAACTATCGGCTCGGCGCCCTTGTTGGAATCTTTCTCAATGAGCTCTCCGCCGACCAAATCCCATTTGCCAGTTTGAGGATTATAGGTCGCACTTTGGGCAGATATGCAGCCGGTCGGCTCCAAAATAGGCGAGTCGGCTACCTTGCGCCGTGTGAGGATGGTCGGATTGTACAGGGTTGAAGTTTCTGTATCGAATCTTTGAGAGAAAATAAGTGAGCCGCTGCCGTCGGCGATAAAGCGCACGTTATACGACTCCCGGCCCGGAATATCATCTTTGTCACGCACAAGCTTATCACCAAGCGGCGGTATCACGAATTCCTGGTCAATTACAACCAGCACAGCGGTCAGCAGTATCGACAAAAAAACTATCGACGCGATTACCCGTTTCAGACTGACACCCGAAGCCATCATTGCCACGAATTCATTGGAGCGAACCATTTTACCGAGTGAAAAAGCCGCCGCCACCACCGTTATCATTCCCGCAAAATCCCGAAAGTAAAGCGTGCTGTTCAAACCGTAATACGTCAATATATTCCTGACCACCGCCAGGGCGCCGAGGTCGGCGTGCTCGGTGAACTCATCCAGGCTCACGAACAAGTCAATGACAACTCGCAGCCCTATCAGCACGCAAAAGGCTATGCAGTAGCCTATTAAAAAATTCTTTGCGACATATTTATCCAATATCTTCATAATTCCTACCTTTTGTCGGCATTTCGAAAGCCGTACGGCTTCACTCTTTTCGGCCTAATGCCTCAGCAGTCTTCGATATATAATCACGGCCAGCACAGACAAAACCACCAAACCCGTCCACATTAACACTATGCCCGAACTGCCTACATTCCGGGCGGCGCCGGGGTTCTCAACGATTTGCTTGCCGCTCATAATGCAGACTATCAGCACAGCCGCCGGCACACAACTGGAGCCAAAGGCCGACAGCAGATGTCCCCCCCTCAGGATAATCCCCAAACCTATCCCAATCAGGATCATTGACACGCAGCCTATCCCGAATACCAGACGGGAATGTGTTTCAGCCTCTATTTCCGCCAGTGTTCTTTGTATTCTTCTTTGAAGCGTGTTCTGCAGCCCCTTCAGTTCGAGGCTCGGCCCTTCTCGCAGCGGCGACAAACGCGAAGCGAGTTCCCTCGCTTTCAGACTATCTTCCGTTCGGAACTCATCCGTTATATTTTTCACGGATTCGGGCAAAAGTAAGCCGCGAATGCGAACGCGCCCCCACGCCGGCACGCTCGAACCATCATCCCCCTGCCAGGTTGGGTTATAGAGCTCCATCGTCAACGTCGGGGACAACTCGTCGCCCTCGACATACAGCGCGGCCCTGGCACATCTGAAGGTTCGCAGCGGCTGCTTGCGCACCACGTCGGCTTCGACCACAATACCCGATTCAGCGACCACAACCGTTCCCGACAGCTCAATTTTTCTTTCCTCCTGCACTGCACATTGCGTCGCATTGAATTCGACGAATCTCTCGCCGCTGTGAAGTTTACAGAAGCTTCCCGCATCAGCAGCCATCTTGGCGGCAATATCCTGCGCCAAAACCTCCGCAGTCAACTGTGCGTAGACGCGGCGCGACAGTTTGGCAATCGGGTCAAAGAGTGTCAGGTCGACGTCACGTATTCTCTTCATTTCATCGAGGTCTTTGAACTTTATATCATCGCCCAGCAGTGAGCCGAACTCTGCCGTCAGGGACAACCATTCCGCGAATGCTCCGCCGCCATCGGGGTCCATTTGATACGTGTTATGTGCCGTTATTTGTACCTCATTAAACCGTTCGTGCGGATTGAAACGAACCTGGGCATTTTCAGCAGTTGTAATTCTTCCTACTGAGCCGCGTTTCACCTCAACAACGACCACCCCACAGAGCGTGTCGCTTTGCGAGTCAGCAAGGTCGGCGTAAATCAGGTATTGTTCTTCTGGCGGCAGCTTATAGTATCCCTTGCGCTGGATATTGCGGAAAAGTATCTGCTTTGCGTCGGCCTTGAGCGACCTTGTCGCGCGATGCACGAAGGCCGGCATCACGTGAAAGCTCAACAACAGATTCGCAATCGCCACCATAATCGCCAGTGCCAGCCCGGGGTAAACGAGCGTTGTCAGACTTATTCCGCTTGCCCGGCAGGCATCAAGCTCATTGTCGCTTGCGAACCGCCCGTAAACGAGCGAGGCGGCAAACAATGCGGCTATAGGCAGTACGAACGTCAGCGTAACCGGCAGAAAATAGCCCATAATATGAACCACCTGGCGGGGCCCTATGCCGTATTCCTGCACGGGAGGCAGGATAATGCCGAGACTGAGCATTACCGTCAGGGCCGCCGTCGCCAGGACAAAGACCCTGAAAAGCTCGCGAAATATGTATCTGTGCAGTGTAAAGACCATAAAATTCAACGCTTCTCGGTTCCACCCTATTGTCTTTTGCTATACCGACGCTTCATTCTTCACCAGTTGTTGCGATTTTGCAACAAAATTCTCCACTGCTGGTTGTTCACCGGTTTGCGGTGGAGATTACCGACGGATAGAATGGGTGATATTTTCTGCAATGAGAACTTCCGGTCACCCTAAAAGCAATAACACTGTCTCGGCAGATTAACAGCTTCACGTTGCGGGGATTTTTGATCGGGAGCAAGCCTTGATATGCATCGACAGACGACCCCTGGCGCAGAAACGTTCCCGGCAGTTTGTACAATGGACGATGCTCAGCCTCTGAGTGTGGGGGTTTAATGGTGGTATGCGGAGAGCAAGAGTCTGAGGCGCTCTGAGCCCTTTTTCTTATTCCGATAAATGCATTACTTGCGGAGCGTCGCCGCACCACTTTCCGTTTGCCTTACGGTCAGGTAAGCCTTATAATGGATTTGGTCGATAGTATTAACCGCCCAAATACAGAATAAGTAGGTCAAAGAGTAATTCGGAAGCAGTTTATGAAGTCTGGTTACGTTAGCATTTCACTTTTATCAGCGGTTTTGGCAGTTGGGTCATTCTATGTTCCCGATGTGCTCGGTGACACCGTTGTGCTGAAAGAAGGCCAGAGACTAACGGGCAATATTCTTGCGGAAAAAGAAACCGTGCTCTACCTGGACATCGGAATAGACGTTATAGCTATCCCGAAGGAGAAAATACTCGAATACCAATACGCCAGCGACAAATCAGGACTGAAACCCGAGGGCGCCGATGCTAACAAGCCGTCGCCGGAAGTCAATGAGCCGCACCGGCCGGCCGGTCAGCTGTATCATACCGCTAATCTCGAAAAGACCACCATTGAAAAATGCGTGGATGCATTCTCGGAAGCGGTTGTGATGGTCTCCAGCCCGGCAGGGATGGGCTCAGGTTTTTTCATCAACGAACAAGCGTATTTGATAACCAACTATCATGTGATAGAAAAAGAAACAAAGATTGAAGTTACCCTGTTCCAGAAGGCCAAGGACGGCTTCGAAAAAAAGAAATTCAAAAAGGTCAAAATCGAAGCGATAAATCCTTTTGTCGACCTGGCGCTGCTGAAGGTTGAAGACCTCGGGGACACGAAAGTCAGATTCGTTTACCTCGGCGACATCGACCGGCTCAAAGTGGGCGAAAAGGTCTTCGCTATCGGCAACCCGCTCGGTCTGGAGCGAACCGTCACGGACGGCGTCATCAGCACAAAGAACAGGGCCTTCGAGGGGCTTATTTATGTCCAAACCAACGCGGATATCAATCCGGGCAACTCCGGCGGACCCTTGTTCAATCTCGCCGGGGAGGTAATCGGCGTCACAAATATGGGTTATATATTCTTCGGCGGTCTTGGCTTTGCCATACCGGTCGACTATGTAAAGCATTTCATAGAAAACCGTGACGCCTTCGTATATGACAAGGATAATCCGAACACCGGTTATAAATACCTCCAGCCGGACCGAAGACGCAATAAGTCACAGCCCGAGTTTCTCAAAAACCAGACCGAGCAGGAATAGTTGTATTGAAACTCTCCGTAAGTAAAGGTGCACGAATGAAAAGTACAGGAATTGGACCTTGCTGCTTTTTACTTTTGGCTCTTTTCAGTTGTCTCGGCGTATTCGCCTCGGCTCAGGCCGCGGTCCTGCCCGACACCGACAAGCTTATTCCGCCCGAAACCGTGTTCCTTGCAGAGATTGACAACTTCAGCCTGCTCCAGGGACAGTTTGAGAAAACCAACTTTTATAAACTCTACAAAGACCCGTCAATGAGTGCTTTTGTGGAGGACTTCAAAAACAAACTGCGCGAAAAAATCCGCAAGCAAGATAACAGGATTGCCGAGGCAATTGTCAACGCAGGCGTATTGCCCCAGGGCCGAGTGGCAATCGCCTGGGTGCTCGACGAGAAGGCCAAGAATACCGAGGAGGCGCCCGGCCTGTTTATAACGCAGTGGGGCGAAAGGGCTGCAAAAATCAAAGAAGCCGTGGAAGAACAGACCAGGAAAGCTGTTGAGCAAGGCGCGCATAAAAAGACCGACGACTACCAGGGCATTACCATTGTGACAATTATTAAGGAACTTCCGCCGAAAAAAGTGCCGGACCTCAGCGGCTATAATCCTGAAAGCGCCGATGCACCGCCGATGAAAACAGTCCAGCCGCCGCCGGCAAAAACTCACTATTGTTTTATTGACGACTGCCTGATCGGCTCGGACAGTATCGATGTTCTTAAGTTCGTCATAGCACATATCAAAGGTGCGGCAAGCCCGACGCTGGCCGGCGACGCCGATTATGTCACTGCCACAAGAGCCGTCGGTCCGTATCACGATATTGATTTCTATGTCAACATAAAACAAATTATCAAAGCGAGCATTGCTGAAGATACTACCGGCCAGGCAGCCATGATTATAAACAACCTCGGTCTTGATAATGTTACGTCGCTCGGTGGTTCGGCTGGCCTCAGCAGGCAGGCCGGGAGTCCCTGCAGCGTCAAGGCGCTTCTTAAGATCAACGGCACAAAGAAAGGCATCTGTCGGATGCTGGAGCCTGAGTCGACAGTTCTCAGAGCGCCGCGGCTCATTCCCGCATCGGCCTGCTCGGCGACGTTTTTCAATCTGAACATTAGAAAGGCTTACGAGGAACTCGGCGGTATACTCACGAGCTTTTCGCCTCAGGCTGCGGCGTGGATGTATATGCCTCTTCCGACATCCCGTTCGCCGGATGAGCCGGGATTGAAGATAAAGGAGGACATAATTGACCACTTAGGCTCACAACTTGTAATTGCGCAGAGTATAAAAAAGCCCTTTTCCGCCGGTTCAAAACCCACAGAAACATTTTTTGCTTTGGCGGTAAACAACCGAAATGCTCTCGAAAAATCCCTTTCGCTTCTGCACAGCAAACTTGTGGCCGCCGGCAGACCCGATGCGCGTCGCGAACTTCTGGGCCATACGATTTATCTCGTCAAGATGCCGGGTTTCCCGTTTTTAAGTCCTGGACTGAGGCCCATGCAGGGTCCTGCCGCCCCCTCCGCTCCGCAGATGCCTACTTTAGCGTTTACAGTTACTGATACTCACTTGATATTCGCAGACGAATCAACCGTTGAGAGCGTCATTCGGGCATTGAGCAGCAGCGGAGCCGTATCAATAGATGCGGCAAAGTGGTTTATTTCCGCCAGGTCCGCCATTCCCTCGGCTGTCGGTCTGGCAAGCTTACAGGATAATGTGGCCTCAGGGGAGCTTTCCTGGCGGATGATGAAGGAAAGCGCCAAGAGCAAAAGCGGCAGCGAGGGTTCGGGCGCCTCCATGGGTATTGGGATGAGCTCGAGTTTCAATTTGATTTTTTCACAGCAGGGACTTGATCTGTTTAATTTCGGTCTCTTGCCTGAGTTCGATGTTGTGCGCAAGTATTTCGGCCTGTCTGCTTTTTATGGAGTGAGCAGGCCGGACGGTTTCTTCTTCGAGTTCAATTATCTCAGTCTGCCTGAAAGCAAATAAGACCCGGTATCAGAAAACTCATAATGGTTTTCCTTACCGCGGCTGTCCGCACGGTTCGCAGACTATTGCGGCGATTTTTTTGCCTTCCGTGCTTGACGGGACAACCAGATTTGAGTATAATTCTTTCTTTCTGATATCTGTAGCGCGATATTAGCAAAGGAGACTGTTGTGAAGGCAAACGACTTGCGGCCGGGAATGGCCATCACTTTGGACGGCAAGCTGTATGTATGTACCCAGGCAACACACGTAACGCCCGGCAATTTACGGGCATTTGTGCAGGCAAAGCTAAGGTGCATTGCCGATGGCATAACGATTGAGAAACGTCTGCGCTCCACAGAAGACCTCGAACAGTCATTTCTTGATCGTCGCGAGATGGAGTACCTTTATTCCGACAATACCGGCCACGTCCTCATGGACAACCAGACGTACGACCAAATCATAGTCTCAGATGACCTAATCGGAGAATCCATAAAATTCTTCAGTCCCAATACGACGCTGACGGCCCTGGTCTGCAACGGAGCCGTTGTGGCCATCGAGCTGCCGAAAACGGTCGAACTAACGGTTACTGAAACGACTCCAATGCCCAAAGGAGCGACCGCGACTAATCAACTGAAGGAGGCTGTTTTGGAGACCGGCTTGAAGACACGAGTGCCCCAGTTTATCACTGTCGGCGAAGTGGTGCGCATCAGCACCCAAGACGGCTCCTACCTCGCCAGGGCAAAATGAACCGGCAAAAGCTGCAAGTATGAAGCAGCCGTATCCTTCGTCGCCGGGTAGTCTCAACAATCCTCCGCCGTGAGCCATACGAACATCCTTTTAGCCCACTGGCAAGTGCACAGTCGCGGCCGATATCTCCAAACAGACCAAGTAACCCCCTGTCTGCCAGAGCCTGTTTTCGGCAGGATCCGTTCTCACTGTTGCCTGCGGCGTGATTCGTTACCCGGCAATCTATCAGTTGAACAGCGAACCAGCGGCGGAAGATATCTGCTCGGACAGAGCGCGGCAACGTTCCTCGTCGGGAGAAATCTCTTCCAGCAATTGCTTTACCGTTTCAAGACCTGCGTTATCAAATGTATGTCTCTCGTTCAAATCGTTAATGTCGGGCGCCGGCTCATAAGACAAAATTATATTTCCTCCGGTTTCGAAGGCCGCCATAGCGCCCTTTTTCCCGGTATCTTTCGAGACTAATCTGTCCCTGTCTCTTAACACTATGAACGTTCGGTATAGTTCCCCGGACTTGGCACAGACCATATTCTCTGTGTGGGTCGCTTCATTTAGCTCGTGCCATGCCTTAATGATTCTGTCAACCGCAATCCGGGATTTTTTCCTGTCTCGTCCCTCAATCAGCCAGACGGGGATATAATAGTACGGCCGCGCAACCGTTATATCTTTGCTTTTGTAAACGACGTCCTTATCTCCAATCCTAATCTGCTCAATTGGAAACGGCTCGGTGGTGGCCTGCAAATGTTCGTGCCATCCAATCGTAGCCCCTGCAAGCCCGTTGAATATCACGCGAAAATAGCCGTCGGTTTTTTCCAAAAAATCATTAATTATCTCAGGAAGCTCGCTTCGATATTGCTGGGGACGATGCGCGGCGCTCATCACCGTAAAATGATTATTCGTTATGTAGGCGAAATTCGCCCCCACGTGGAATTCCTCCCCGGCAAGGTCAATATCGAGAAGAATCTCTCCCGGGTTCTGTTTTTCAATATTCGTTTTACACAGATAGCAAGCCTTCCCGTTCTTGTCTTTGTTAATCAGCTTGGCCTGGTCAATGTTCTCGGCTATGACGTTGCGCTCTATAAGAAGTGCGTGATTTTTTCTTAACTCGCGATGAGGATTCCATTGCAGACGAAAAGTAACGCCGCTATCGGCATCGAAGAAGCTTTTCTCGCTTTTTCCCTCAGTTTTCAGGGGGTCCGCCAACACGAAGCCGCTGTTGACCTGCTGGCGATACAAAGCAAGCAGCGCGTAGCTCAAACCCACTTTAGTTCTCAACTCATCAACACGCTTTAAGATACGTTCTCGTTGGGCTGCGGGCGCCTTGATAATCCACTCAAACAATGATTTAGCTTCATCAGAAGCGTGAAATATGCGATGCAAATCTTCAATATAGCTGTCACCCATCTTTTCCTGCCTTTTTACCGGCTGTATTCTCCAAATAGCCCCTTGTGTGTAATAAAAAGTTCGTTCAGCATAGACTGATGAAAGCAAAGCAAGAGGTTCAAGTTAGTGGATAACTTTATTGAGGGGATAAGTGATTATGCCCGAGGCCCCTGCACGCTTCAGAGCCGGAACGAGCGTTCGTTCGATTTTGTCTTCGATAATCACTTCCACTGCGACGTAGTCGGAATCGGCCAAACTCGAAATAGTCGGGCTCTTCTCGGCAGGTAAAATCTTCAATATTGATTCCAAATCTTTCTTCCTTATGTTCATCTTCAAACCGACTCTGCTGCGGGCGTCAATTGCCGCATTAAGCAGTATGGCGATATTCTCTATCTTCGCCCGTTTGAATTTGTCCTGCCAGGCATTATTATTTGCGATAAATCTCGTTGTCGAGGTTATTATCGTGTCTATTATGCGCAGGTTATTTGCCCGCAGCGAAGCGCCCGTCTCGGTAAGTTCCACTATTGCATCAACCAGCCGAGCCTTTACTTCGGTAGCGCCCCAGCTAAATTCGATCCTTGCTTCAATATTCTTGTCGGCAAAATACTTCTTTGTCACATTAACCAGTTCGGTTGCAATTATGCCTCCTTCAAGGTCCTGCGGCTTTGTCACTTTCGATTCGTCGGGCACGGCCAATACCCATTTGGCCGGGCCGCTTGTGGATTTGCTATAGGCAAGCTCGCAGACCTCAACCACATCCGACTCATTCTCCATTATCCAATCGTGGCCGGTAAAGCCCGCGTCAAGCACGCCATCAGCGACGTATCTGCTCATCTCCTGTGCCCGCAGACAAATCGGCTGGATCTGGTCGTCGTCTATCTGCGGCAAATAATCCCTTTCCGAATCTGTGATGTGCAGGCCGGCCTTGTCAAATAGTTCAATAGTCGATTTTTGAAGACTCCCTGCGGGAATACCCAATTTTAGCACCTGCTCTGACATCCTGAATAATAGCCTCCTTATTTCTATTTCTTGCGTCTTGCCGTCTTTGTTGTTTTTGTCGTTTTCTTTTTACTTCCGGAAATGGCTCCTGTTTGCGTCTTTCGAGTGGTTTTCTTTTTTCCGGCGCCCTTATCAGACTCGCTCTCTCGCCTCAAAAGAGCATAGAACTCGTATGCGTTTTCGGCCGGGACCTGCTTGGCCAGGAAACCGGCTATCTGCTGCCTGCCTGCGTCGGGATAAACCAGTTCGTTCCTCTTCAAATAATCAATCATCTTCTCTGTAAGCGGCACGGCGTGGCCCTGTAGAGAGGTGAGCATGCAATAATCGACAACAAAGGGGCTGGCAACGTTCATTTTCTCGAGCATCTGTCTGGCCTGCTTCTTGCCGACCTTCTTTAACGCCTTCAGACTAACCATGTGGTACTTGTCAAACACGGCCCTTAAGGCCTTGTTAAGTGTTGAAGTTATTTCTCTGTTAACAGGCGTATCAGCACCCAACACCTCGATAACTTCTTCGGCCCGTGAAACACGCAAATCGTTCAAATCGATAAAATAGTCGCTAAACCCCTTAATCGCCGATTGCGCTTGCGTCTCACTGATTTTCTCGCTTAGGACGGCATACACAAGTGCATCGACCGGCTCGTCATACGTGACACTTTGCATTCTCGGATGTGTACGTCTCAATGACCTGTATAGTTTGCGAAGTTTTTGTGAATATTCCTTGCTGCTTTTCATGAGAAGCTCTGTTGTATTTACCTATTGCCTGTCATACCTTCAATTCCGTCGGCACAGCCGGCGCCGAGATTCAGTCCTGGTCCTGGTCGCTCGAATCCTTCTGTTTCAACTCGGCGGCGGTCCGGTCTATCAGCTTCATAATTTCCAGAGTCTTCTTGAGGCTCTCATCCGTGTGAAGACGCAAAACGGGGCAGAACTTGGACTGCAACTTGTTGGCCACCAGCGATTGTATCCGGTTCCTCGCATGTGTTAGCGCCAGAAAAGTCTTGTTCTGGCCCGCATCACTCTCGGGCATTGCGGCTTTACTGTCTTTCCGCAAAACAGGGTCCTGCCCGAAAATGCTAAGATATACGTCGGCCACGCGCAAATCAGCGGACATATCAACCCTGGTCACGCTCACAAATCCCTCGATGCGAGGGTCGTTAAGGTGATTGGTAATGGCGTCGCTGACAGCCTCTTTTACTATCCGGGCCATTTTTTCCTGCCTTCTGCTCGGCATAACGGTTTGTCTCTCGTACCTGGCGTCCTGCTCGGTGAACCGCGATATTCGTCTAAAGGGTTCTTTCTATCTTAACTATTTCATAAAAGTCAAAAACGTCGTCTACCTTCACGTCGTCGAACTTCGCTATTTTGATGCCGCACTCCAGCCCCGCCTTGACCTCGTGAACATCGTCCTTGAAATGTTTCAGGGATTCTATAGTCATTTTATCTCTGATTACGACGTTGTCCCGTATCAATCGCAGCTTTGCATTCCTGGTTACGATGCCGCTATTGACATAACAACCGGCAATCGTCCCGACCTTTGAGATCTTGAACGTCTTTCTTACCACAGCTCTGCCGACCGTTTTCTCCTGCTCCTGTGGCTCAAGCAGACCCGCCATCGACTTTTCCAGGTCTTCCGTTATACGGTATATTATGTTGTAGAGCCTTATATCTACGGCTTTTGCTTCCGCAATCCTGGCTACGTGCTCATCGGCGACAACATTAAAGCCGATAATAATTGCGTTCGACGCCTCAGCCAGCACAACGTCGCCCTCGGTAATTCCTCCGGGTGCTGCGTGCAAAATCCTGATCTTTACCTCCTCGGTGCTCAACTCAGACAAATACTTCTTTAAGACATCCACCGAACCCTGCACGTCGGCGCGTATAATAAGGTTTAACTCTTTGACGTTGCCGGCCTCTATCTGGCTGAAAAGATTGTCCAGCGTTACGTGTGCTCGCCGAGCCAGTGAACTTTCCCTCGAGCGAATCTGGTTCTCCTCAGCGGCAGCCTTGGCCCTGTTGATATCATCCAGACAATAGAATTTATCGCCTGCCTGCGGGACGCCGCTCAGACCGGTAATCTCAACGGGCATTGAGCTTGTGGCAATCTTTATGGACTTGCCGTAACTGTTTTTCAAAGTCTTTACCCTGCCGTATGCACTGCCGGCAAGCACCACGTCGCCTTTGTTCAGTCGGCCCTCCTTGATTAACAGCGTTGCCACCGCCCCCCTCTGGGCCGACATCCTGGCTTCAACGACCCATCCCGTCGCCGGTATTGTATCATCAGCTTTCAATTCAAGCAGCTCTGCCACATAATCGAGATGTTCGAGCAAATCATCTATCCCCTCGCCCGTAACCGCGCTGGTCTTCACCGCTTCGGTCTGTCCTCCCCATTCAGTCGGCGCCAAGCCGTGCTCAGCCAACTGCGAGTAAATACGATTTATGTCACAGCCGGGCAAATCTATCTTATTTAAGGCTACAATAACAGGCACATTTGCAGCTTTGGTATGAGCTATCGCCTCGATGGTTTGGGGCATCACACCGTCATCAGCGGCGACCACCAGCACCGCCACATCCGTCATATTAGCGCCTCTGGCCCGCATAGCTGTAAAAGCTTCGTGTCCCGGTGTATCGAGAAATGTCACCCTGCTATCGTTACGGCTGACCTGATATGCGCCGATGTGCTGCGTAATGCCTCCCGCCTCGCTGGCGGTAACATGTGTTGAGCGAATCTTATCCAGCAGGCTTGTCTTTCCGTGGTCAACATGCCCCAGCATGGTAGCGACCACGGATCGCTTCTTAAGATTGTTTCTCTCTCGCTGCTCGAATTCGGCCCTTACCTGCTCCTCCAGCCTGCTCTTTTGCTCTACGACCAGCTCGGTGCCAAATTCGACGGCAATCAGTTCGGCCATGTCGTTACTTATAATCTGATTGGCGGTAGCCATTACGCCCTGCAGCACCAGCTTGCTGATGATATCCGCCGATTTTACCGCCAGAGCGGCAGATAAATCCTTCACTGTAATAGGCTCGCTTACCACGCTTTTTTTCGGCCTGACAGGTGCCGCAGCTTCAACATGGGACTTGCTGAGGATTTTCCTCGCCGGCCTTAATCGCAGGCTTTCGCCGCCGGCCGCATCAAGCCGTGCACGCCTTTCTTCAATATCTCTTTGACGCCATTTGCTCGACTTGGACTTTTTTACAGTTTCCGGATCCTGGTCCTCTCGACGACGCCCGTGTGTTCTTTCTTTGTACCTTTTTAGCGGCCCCTTCTTGTCCTTGTCCAAAACCAAAGTCAATCTTTCCCCGTCCTCTTTCTTGTATATCAACGGCTCGGTAACGGGCGCATCGTACCTGAATTTTGGTTTCGGCGGCCGCACCGGCTCCGGGGCTTCCACTCGGACAACCTGCGGGCCAGTCAGTCGGGCCGGCTCAGGTTTTTCCAGAATCGGACCTGCCGGCAATATCGGTTCCGGCTCCGGTTCAGGCTCCAACTCCAGTTCCGGTTCCAATTCCAGTTCCGGTTCCTGCGTTGGAGGTTCTTCTACGGCTGCCGCCACTGTCTCGACACGAGGCTCGACAGGTTCAGCTTCCTTTGTTGTTTCCTTTTCCGCTTCTTCTTTTTTCTCCCCCCGTCTCCGCTTTTTTGCCCTTTTCCCGACTTTTACTTTGTCCAGATCCACCTTCTCGGCCGTCTCGACCGTCGTTATATTCTCGCCCTCACTAAACCATTCGCGAATAGTTGCCGCCAAACCAGCCGATATCACCGACATGTGGTTCTTGACGTCCAGACCTTCATCCTGACACTTGTTGACAATAGCAGTGCTCTTAACACCAAGCTCCTTGGCCAAAATGTAAACCCTTGTAGTAGCCATAAAATGGTCTTAACTCTTTAATGCCAGGTTCTGAACCTCACTTTGTGATACATTACCGAATACTTTCAAACGGCAACACTGCCAACCGCACGACAAAAGCTACTGTCCGTTGTTCGTCGCTTCTGTCTGTTGTTGCAGCATGTCCTCTGCCTGTTTCTTTTTCGACTCAGCCGCTAAACGCTTGGTCTCTTCAGCCGCTGCTGTAACCAGTTTCTCAGCAATTTCCGCATCAATATTCAGTTCGTTGATCAGCGGCTCAGTCCCCACATCCTCCAAATCCAGCACGGATATAGCGCCGAGTGCTATCAGCTTATCGACCAGCGTTTCATCGCCGACTCCCGTGCTCCTGACACAATTCGTCAATCGTTCAATACCCTGGTTGTATTCGTCCGGAGTCAGTATATCGATATCCCAGCCGGTCAGCCTGGCGGCCAGGCGAACGTTTTGACCATGTTTTCCGATAGCCAGGCTCAGCTGGTCCTCCTCCACCACCACGGTGGCCTTTCCCAATTCAAAACACAAGGCGATTTCGCTTACTTTTGCCGGCATCAACGCGTTTGTAATAAGCACCTGTGACGAATCGTTCCACCTTACGATGTCGATTTTCTCGCCGCCGAGCTCGTCAACTATGTTCTTGATCCTGCTGCCCCGCACACCAACGCAAGATCCGACAGCATCAACTTTGTCATCAATGGAGGCAACCGCAACCTTGGTGCGATAGCCCGCTTCCCGGGCCAGCACGCGTATCTCAACGATGCTTTCAGCAATTTCCGGCACCTCGAGCTCGAACAATCTGCGGATAAAATCAGGATGCGTGCGAGACAGGATAATCTTGACCTGATTGGCGATCTCCCTCACATCAAAAATAAGACATCGAATTCTCTCGCCGGGGCGGTGTGTCTGGCCCGCTATCTGTTCGTTTTTCGGCATGAAGCCTTCTGCGCGATGATTCAAATCAACAACCAGCGTCCCACTTTCATATCGCACAACGGACCCGCTTATGATTTCGCCTTTTCGCTGAATGAATTCCGCGTAGATGCTGTCCCTTTCGTCGGCCCTTATTTTCTGTATCATTACCTGCTTGGCCGTCTGAGCGGGGATTCGCCCGAGCCGCCTTATATCAATTTGTTCGCCGTCCTTAGAGGCCGTGACCTGGCCGGTAGTGCGGTCTATGTGCACCACTATGTTGCTGTCCGGCTCGCCAAAATGCTTCCGGGCCGCCGAAACCATGGCTTCTTCCAAATCTGCGAATAAGGATTCCCTGTCGATGCTCTTATCGTGTGCAATACTGTCAACAATCCTTAGTAGTTCCTGATTCATCGTCCATTTCTTCCTAATTCAACACGGGCAAAAAAAAGTGGAAACTGCCCGCGAGTTTCCACTTCAACGCCAAAAACCAAACCGAGGTCATATCCTGCCTTTACATCACGTCAGCTACCTCCCAGAAGGGGCTCGTCTTGCCCAAAATTCCGGCACAGCGGCCCCAGCCCAAAACCTCGTTCGTCTCGCTGAAGCGGAAACAGCGTCTCAAGGCCACCATTTGCCCAAAAACGCAGCCGTACAGGTGTTGTACTCGCCTAATCTGCACGGTTAGCTAATCCTGTCAAAACCATGTCCAGCACCTTTAATTCAGCTTTGGTAGCCGTTAGTCCTTATAATCAAACGTACTATACTAATCGTCCACTATGATAACTGCAATAATTTTTTTGCGAAATTCGTACAATTTTTCGCCCGAATCCGGCCAGAAAATTGCATCTTACAGCCCCGAAACATGTCCAACCGCAAACGTCCGCAAAAAACGGCCTTCAGAGCCTGCCGAAAGCAGATTTGGAGCATCAACACATAGAAACAGGTAGTCTGCCGGAAGCTGAACGGCAACAACCTCTGCCCTCCACGAGCCGCTGTCGGCAGGCCTCGGATTGGCTGAATTCGCCGGGCCAATCCCTGCCGGGTAATACCTGAGCAATACCGGAAAAGCGAACAGCCCGCCACGAACCTAACGTGTATTTCCGATTCACGCTGCGGACCCCAAAAGCACCAAAGACCGCAGCACCGGCTAAAATATCTGGACAACGCCGCGCCTCTGCTGCGATAATTCAAGTATGGCCTTGAAGGCATTAAAAGATGCGGACCCGGCAAGCTTTGCGGTTGAGTCGGCCGGAGACTTGCCGGTAATATTGATGGAGCTTGACGAAAATGAAAATATTAAGAAGAGCTACATCTATGAAAACAGCCGGATAATCGCCCAGCGCGACGGCGACCACACAGCCGACCGATACTTCTACCTCCACGACCGCCTCGGCAGCGTCCGCCTGCTCATCGATACCTCCGCCAGTGTGAAAGACCGCTATATCTACGGGCCGTTCGGCGAACTCCACACTTACACCGCCGATTATGAAGAGACGATAACCAACCCCTTCAAGTTCACCGGCCAGTACTTCGACGCCGACATCGACCAGTATTACCTCCGCGCCCGCCAGTACGACCCTAACCTCGCCCGCTTCACCTCCAGAGACCCCGTCTTCGGAAAATTCGAAGAGCCCTTGAGTCTGCATAGATACCTGTATTGTCAGAACCAGCCGATAAGCAGAACGGACCCGCTGGGCTTACTCTATATTCCTGCCGGCGGCCCCGATTACGACAGAACGACAACGGAAGATGTTATCATCAGGGCAACTGGTTTAGTTGGGACACACCCAGTCTGGGGCCCTTGGATGGCCTTCGGCCGCGGTGGTCCTGGGGGAATAGGTCAATACGATTACAAAGGCACCGGTTTCACATTTGGGCTTTACGAAAGCGTTCGGCTTAGGGACTCCGAGTTTGGAAATTACCTTGCAGGGTATGCATGTTACTATCATTATGGCTACTTCGGTGAACTCGGTGCCAGAGGTGCTGGCCAATACTATGCCTTTACTGAACCAGGATTGGGAAGGTGGGATGAACCAGCGAGTACTTACTTTATTTCTGCAGGCATTCTGAGAGCTCAGGACGAGAGATTCGCAGAGGGAAGGCCGCACTTGGAAATGGGTAAGTGGACGTTTATCTATGCCAAATCTGAGTTGATGCGTTTTGGCTATGCGCGGCTATTGTCTGAGGACCTTGGTGGAGCAGAGGCATCCCTGCTCTTCGGAGAGGAGCACCCATACGGCGTCGAATTCGGCGGCGACGAATGGTGGGCACAAATGGATATGCTGGTTAGATTCTGGAATGCCGGGACAACGGCGTATACTCAACTATGGTAACCGCACAGAACCGCGAGCATAATATCAAGAAGACAAGCTACTTTGCGGTGGCCAGTGCCGTCTGCGCCCTTATAGCACTAACATCCGCCGGCCTCTTCGCGTTGTTGCTATTTGTCGGTGCCGATTGTGGCCTTTTTGTGATAGTCTCAGCGATGTTTTTCAAGTTGGCTTTTTGGGTCGGCATTCTTTCCCTTGTCGCAATGACGATATGGCACAAGAGATACAAGGGGTTTTTGTATGCGGTTGTAGCCATCATTTGTTCTCTCCCCCCTCTTTATTTCATTTATGGTATCGAGAGTGCGGCCGTCAAGCGATATGAGCGCAAGAAAGAGTGGACAGGACTGTACAACCTTGAACTGCTCGGAAAGGAGCTAAGGAAATATGCCGAAGCCCATGGTGGCTGCCTCCCTGTTGCTGACCAATGGTGCGATTCGCTCATCGAAAATAATCCCGAACTGACAAAAGACAACTTCAGGCATCCTCAGCCGGAGATACTTGCTGGCATGTTTGAGTTCAAGGGCGCCTGCCAGTTTGCATTCAACAGGAATCTCAGCGGCCTGCGTCTGGGAGACGTACGATACGATGTTGTACTCATATTTGAAGCAGACGGTGAGTGGAACCTCAACGGCACGGGCGAATTACTTAAAACACGATATAGAGAAAAGGGCTGTATTGCCATTCTGTTTGCGGACCAAACCATAGCAGACTATTGGTACTATATGAAGGCTGTTCGGAAGTTCGACAAGTCGGGTAAAATCATGTATTACGTGCAGCCGCGCTGGGAACCGTGAGAACCGGGTGCCGTCCCGTATTTTTAAGAAAGGATGGTGTGAGAATGATGACGAAAATCCGGCAGAAAATACTTGGTTTTGCAGTTTTGGCATTTATTGCCGCCGCAGAACCGTCCAGCCTGTATAGGTCAAGCAATAAGAGCTCTATCAGGGAACCGGAATCAGCCGGAGTGTAAGTTTCTCTTGTTCAATCGTTATCTTCTCGATACGTACCTTTTGACCCCGACCTTCGACTACAAATTCCCTGACATTCAGAATAGGCTCAAACGCCTCGTCGTTAAGCAGCGACGCCGCTATTTTTGCCCGCCAATCCTCCCGGTCTATGGGCACGGCCGCCGCTCGCCGCGCGTACATCTTTCTCGCTATTATCCTGGCCAGAAGCGTGACATTCATCGCGCCAACCTTGACCTTGCTCGCCCGAAGGTTCATAAGACCCGCCTCGTCAAAGCTGCTTTCCAGCTCAATAGTAACCACGAATTCGACGCCCTGGATAGTAACAGCGCCCATCAGCACAACACTGCCGGGCACAAACAGCACGACCGGCGCCGAAAAGGTCGCGCCGCCGGACTCCTTCGGCCATCTGGACCGCGAGACCATATCGGTTATACCTTTTTGAGTAACGATAACATCGAACGGCTCGCCGCGCTGGGCGCCGTTGTAGAATTGGGGCAGCAGCTCATTTGTCAGATATGTGCTGACCTGCCTGGTATAAACAACCTTGACCGGCTGGTAACCCGCCGGCCTGTACAACACCAAACCAAGAATAATAAGCGATATTGCCAGATCAGCCAGGAGCCAATAGAGCTTTCTCAGCCGTTTCTTCTTTTGAACCTTCGCATCTGCTTTTGTTTTGTGGTCACACATTTTAATTTCTATCTTGCCGGAAACCGTACCGGTGATTATAGTGATGAACAAGTTTGTTAAAAGCCTTTTTCGTTTGCGGCTTTTGAGCCGCTTGGCTGCAAAATAAGGAATAGACTAATGGCAAGTCATTTTGGCGACCGGCTCTTTGACGCCGTCAAAGGCAAAAAAACCTCTTTGATTGTGGGTCTGGACCCCGTCTATAGTCGGCTCCCTTCGGCAATCAAGAACCATCGCGACATGAACGACGAGTTCGATGCGGCTGCCGCGGTGGACGCCATCTTCGATTTCTGCACCCAGACGATGCGAATCGTCGCGCCGATGGTAACAGCCGTAAAAATAAACATCGCGTACTTCGAAAAATACTTCTGGGAAGGCATTGAAACCTACTACGCGCTGATTTCCGAAGCCGACGACCTGGGCTTGGAGATAATCGGCGATGTAAAACGCGGCGATATCGGCCACACCGCCGAGCTTTACGCATCCGCACACCTTGAGAATCCGGAATTGGCCGGCCTGGAAGATACCCTTGCCCCCGATGCCATAACAATTAACGGCTTTGCGGGCGTTGACGGAATTCAACCCTTTGCTGACGTTGCCGCTGAGCAGGGAAAAGGCGTCTTCGTTTGGGTGCGCTCCAGCAACGCTTCCGCCGCCGCCGTCCAGGATTTCGCCGGCGCCGACGGCCAAATGATGTACGAAAAGCTGGCCCAAATCGTCGGCGAAATCGCCAACGAATCCGAGCGAATCGGCACTAACGGCTATAGCAACGTCGGCATGATAGTCGGCGGCACTGCCCCGCATGTCACAAAAGCTCTCCGCACAAAATATGACAAAGTCTGGTTTCTCGTGCCGGGCTATGGTTCACAGGGCGCCTCCGCCGCCGACTGTGTGCGGTTCTGCAAACCAGACGGCACAGGGGCGCTGATTAACGCATCACGCTCGATAATCTACGCCTACGAAAAACCGGAATACAAAGGCCAGTTCGGCGATGACTGGAAAAGGTGTATCGAGCAGGCGGTTATCGACGCAAAGCTGGACCTGGCAAGAGCAATGCAGACGCTGCTATGAGAAAAGAGTTTTTCTCCGGCAAAAAAGTGCTCGTAATGGGGCTGGGGCGCTTCGGCGGCGGAGTCGATGCCGCCCAGTTTGCCTGCCGGGCCGGGGCAAAAGTAACCGTAACGGATTTAGCTGGAGCCGAACAGCTAAGCGATTCAATTAGTCAGCTCAGAGAATTCCCCGACATCGAATTTCATCTCGGCGGCCACAGCCCGGGCGACTTCGAGCGGGCCGATATTGTCATAGTCAACCCCGCGGTCACGCCGGACAATAAGTTCCTGCAAATTGCCAAACAAAACGGTAAACGCATCGCCTCTCAAATAGGAATCTTTTTCGAGCTGTGCCCGGCCACAATAATCGGCATAACAGGGGCAAACGGCAAGAGCACTACCGCCGCCCTCACAGCCCACCTGCTCAAGAAGGTGAGATACGAGATACGAGATGCGAGATACGAGCACGTCCGGCTCAGCGGCAATATCGGCAACGAGCCGCTCCTCACCATCCTCGACGAAATCAGCCCCGACGATTTGGTCGTGCTGGAGCTGTCGAGTTTCCAGATTGAGCAGCTGGCCCAAATCCAAAAAGCCCCGCACGTCGCACTGCTGACAAACCTCACGCCGAATCATCTCGACCGCTACGGCACATTCGAGGCCTACTGCGCCGCCAAGGAAAACATCTTCAACTTTCAACAAAACGATTGGCCCCCCCCTGCCGCTTCGGTCTTCAATGCCGAAGACAAAATCGCCTCAGAATGGTTCGACAAATACAGCAAAGAACAAGGCAGAGTCTGCATCAAGTTTTCGGCTGACGACGTGAGCGATGATATTCGCAGCCAATTCCGCTTGCCCGGCCGGGCCAATCTTTCCAACCTTGCCGCCGCGCTTGCCGTCGCCAGGCATTTCGGCATCGATAATGAATCCGTCAAGACCTGTCTGCTTGATTTCAAGGCCCTACCCCATCGGCTGGAACTGGTCGCCGAAATAAATGGCGTCCGCTGGTACAACGATTCCAAAGCCACCACCCCCGAAGGCGCTATTACCGCCCTGGAGGCCTTCGATGAACCGGAAATCATAATTGCCGGCGGATACGACAAGCACATACCCTTTGACGAACTCGGCGCGAAAATAGCCCAAAAAGCGAAAGCCGCTATTCTAATCGGCCAGACCACCAAAAAAATCGCTGCGTCAATAAACAAATCATTGCGAGCGACGAGCGACGAGCGACGAGCGACGAAGATCAAGATTGTCAACTCCTTAGCCGAGGCCGTTGAGCGTGCACGCCAACTCGCCGCCCCCGGCGACGTCGTCCTGCTAAGCCCCGCCTGCGCCAGCTACGATATGTTCGAAAACTACGACCACCGCGGCCGAGAGTTTGTCAGACTCGTCCGCCGAGTCATCGCTTGATCATCAGCGCATTGCCGGAATTGCAAAAGTTGTAGACAAACGCGGACAACGTGTGTAAAGTTATAAGCAGCCTGGAATAGACAATTTGTTCAAAGAAGTAGCTTAGATGTATAGGGTGGTAATTGAAATGAATCGAGAACGATTACTCGAGCAAGTCAAACAAACCATTCTTGAAATTGAGCCTGACGCTGATGTTATAATTTACGGTTCTCGAATTCGCGGAGAGGCTGGCCCTGAATCTGATTGGGACTTTCTTGTCTTGTTGGATGGTACTGTCGACCAGGAACGTATAGATGCTATTCGTCATCGACTTTACAATGTTGAATGGGAATGCGGGGAAGTTATTAGCTGCATAGTGCGGAGCCGAAAAGAATGGGATAGCCCCCTGTATAAGGCCATGCCGTTTCATGAAAACATCGAACGCGAAGGGATAGTCTTGTGAGCAATCCGAAGAGCGATTTGATTAATTACAGGCTGCAAAGAGCTTATGAATCCCTTGAAGATGCTCGAATTTTGGCCGAAGCCTCTCGGTGGAATACCTGTGTGAATCGTCTATATTATGCCTGCTTTTATGCCGTCTCAGCCTTGCTGATACAAAATGGCTTATCTTCTTCCAAACACACAGGGATACGCAGCTTTTTCAATCAACATTACGTCAAGACCGGCAGAGTCGCCAAAGAGATGGCTCAGATTTACAACGACCTTTTCGAAAGACGACAGGAAAGCGACTACCTGGATTTCATTCATTTCGAAGAATCTGGAGTCCGTCCCTTGATTCCCAGGGCTGAGGCATTCATAAAGCACATAGAAACTATTATTAATTTTGAGCGGTAAAAATGCAGCCGTTTGCAGTTCTTGGATAATCTCGAGCGCCGCGGCCGAGAGTTTGTCAGACTGGTCCGCAAAATCAATCATTGATTACGCAATATACCTCGGCCGGAGAAAAGTCCCAAGCGCAATGGCCTCCTTTCACAGCCTTCTGTCCGTTTTGACTTTTGAAAGCTTCTTAGACAGGTAGAGACAATAGAAACCCACAAGTACGGCCAACAGTACAGGAATATACATAATGGGTACAGGGATGTTTACACTGGGCTCCTCCGGCGCTGGACTGCCGGGCACGCCATGTTTTACCCATCCGCCGTCCCCGTCCGGCATCCAGCAATCTTCGCCCGACAAAAAGTAGTATGACGGTCCGTATATGGTCCTCAGGACAACAGCAGGAATCAAGAACGAAACAAAGACCAGTATTAACAAAACTACCAATTTGCCCACTTTGGTCCAACCCCTTAACTTTCGCTACTTAGTATAATCGACAGCTCTGAGCTTGTATACATCATCCTGCGCAGCCCCGCCTGTGCCGGCTACGACATGTTCGACAATTTCGAGCACCGCAGCCGAGAGTTCACCGGACTTGTCCGGCAACTCACCGGCTGACTACTAAGTGCTCAGTTGCGCGCTCTTGCTCTTAGTTTTCGCAAATCTTACGTACAGGTATATAGATAACCCACTCAGCCCCGACCCGCACAGAAACAACCAGACAAGAGGCATCAAACCGTCGGTTTTCCCGATCGGGCTTGGATAATCCGGCGCAGGCCCGGCCGGTACCCCATGCCTGACCCACCCCCCTTCTTCGTCCGGCATCCAGCAATCTTCACCTGACATTGCTTTGAGAAAGACGGCGGAAAACAGAAATGAAAATATGACCAACACCGTGATAATTATTGCTCTTCTCATATCAAACTTCTCTACTAACCCTGACTTGCTTGCAGGATTCGAGCGTTAACCGGCAATACGCCGCTGCAAGGCGCAAGCCGCGCCCTGCAGCGGATATAATCCACCATCTTACTCCGGCTCAAGGGCGAAATCCAGCACTTGCTTTTCGCTTACATTGTCCGTATGGAAAAGCCCGGCCTTTAGACCTTTTGCCTGGGCTTTGTAACCCGGCGCCTCGGCCTTTATCCGATGTTCCTCCGGCCAGGTGTGATAGCTGTACCTGCCGTCAGCATCGGTAACCGCGCCCTTGTATGGCTTCGGTCCATACCCATCGTCCGAAACCCTGGCTCCCGCAATCGCCTCTCCCGTTGTCGCATCGGTGACCCTGCCGGTAACAACAAACTCCGGCTCCTTGGCCTCGGATTCAGGACCACCCACCGAATATCCCTCGGGCGGCTCGACACTAAACAGTGACTCGTCCACTTCAACGTCGTACGCAATGTCGCTAATTACGGCTGCCTCCGTGCGCTCGCCAATAGCCATCGACTGTTCTATCCGAATGGGAACCTTGCTCTCAGCATCGGCCCATACGGTAATGTCCCCGTGGTGCTGCGGTCCCGTTATGTGGTAGCCCAGCGCACCTACGTCGTCAATCTCCCGCCGCCCAAGAAACTCGACGGATTCATCTTCATTTTTCAGGGCGTACTGGATAAGCCGCCTAAGTTCGAGGAGCTTGTTGAACCGATTGTGCGGCGGAATCACGCCCGGCGGACCGACCTGCATAACAGCAGCCTCTTTCTTGGCAGGCATAAGAATCATCACCTTGCCCTCAAACATGTTGGCGACGAGAACCTCACCTGTGGCAACGTCCCACCGCGTCCGAGCCGGTCCGGCGAATATGACCTCGATGGTTTGCGTCGGCTCGTCCTTGCAGTCTATCCAATCCAGCCCGGCAGCCACTACGTCGATGGTCATCTTGAATTTGCCTGTCTCGGCGGTAAGAAGTGGCCGAACAACATCAGCAAAGGCGACGCTTTCAACAGTACCACCGAGCTGATGTATGACAACAAACGCCGCAATTATTACCACCGCCGCACCAGCTAATTTCGTTATCTTGCTTTTCATAATGGTTCTCCATATCGAAAGGCTTGGTTCTAAGACCTCGCGGCCTTTCTTCATTGTACTCACCAGCGCTGCTTCTGCATCGCTGAGAATCCGCTCACGAGCAGCAACGCCGGTTTTGATTCGTATTTTCCTTGCTAATCGCTCTATATCATCTGCTGACTTCATTCTCGTTTTCCTTCTCCAGAAGCCCTCGCAGTTTTTCAATCCCGTAACGGTACCTGCTTTGCACCGTGGCTGTCGACACACCAACAAGACCGGCTATTTCCCGAAACTTCATATCGCCCTGCGCGTGCAGCACGAATACCTCACGCTGCTCGTAAGGGAGCTTTGCCAGCGCCGCAAAGAGCCGGGCCGATTCTTCGCAATCAATCAACCGGCTTGCCGGCTCGCCGGACGTTGTCGGATAGTCTGAATCTTCAAGGGCACGATTTGTCTCTCTCGGCCTTTTGCGCAATTGGTCCCGCGCGCGGTTTGCCACACAGCTTAACAGGTAACCCTTGAGGTTGTGGCGAATCCTAATACTGCCCGCCGCGCCGGCAAAATCGACAAATACATCGTGAACACAGTCCTCTGCTGCATCGATGCGGGACAGAAGCGACGCCGCAACTGCTAACAACTCGTCTATATATTTCTCATATACACGCCGCAGCGCGTCCCGGTCCCCGCGACGCAGATGCTTCAACAAACGCCCATCTTCCGACATCAGCCTTCTTCCCTAACGTTAGGCAGCGCTGTACGTCCAACCGTCAATATGACGGATTATCGGCCCATTTTAATCTAAAGAAAGCTGTATTTCCCCCGCGAATTCCGGTTTGAAGGTCGAAAACACGGTCTTGCCTGCGAAAGCAAACAGCAAAGGCCGGGCGTGTTAGCCCGGCCTTTGTTTCAATTGGCCTTGAAGTCTTGCAGTTGCCGAGAATCGGGTAAATATCACAGACCCGTATCCTGAAGCTGGCCGCTCAATGCCAAACGGGAGTAGATTTTATAAGGTGCACAGGCGTCACCCCGCGTTCCCTGGGCCCTTTGAAAGAGGGCAGACGTCGGCCGTATCGGAAGATTTCCACGGAAAGCTCAAGCCTTGTTGCCAACTGGATATTATAGTTGTAGGCCCCACCCTGACTAAAACAACGCTGCATGTCTTTCAACGGCTGCATATAAGCCGTCCATCCGCCCGCATCCGCTCTATCGATTAGCCAAACGGCGGCTCTTTCAGCAGACTCCCAGTCTTTAGCAATACCCAAAAGAATGGCAAGGTCATTGACGCGGACGAAATCCTCCCAGATAGGCGTCCTTCCATCCTGGAGTTCTCTTTTTATTTGCTCAAATTGCGCAGAGCGCAGCTCGGTCAGAGCATTTAGGAACGAAATGTTTCTCGTTTTTTTCGCCTGAATCTGTTCGAACGTCACTAAAACTTCGACTGATTGAATTGTCTCGGCAAGCTCATCCGTTACGGCCATGTCTTCGGGCTGCCTTCGGCGGGCCAACTCCAAAAGAATGCGGGAGGCATAACCGTATGGGTACGAAGTCTTTGAGAGACATCCGCCTGCTTTCCAGAATTTCTCACGCAGGGCAACGGCAGTTGCAACAAGTTCTTCAAGCGAGAGATTGTCAATATTGAGTTTCGTTCGAAGCTCCTCGTACAACTGCTCTCGCACTTGTAAATAAGGGGGCCACGTACCCATAATCTCATCCTGAGCCTTCCAAATTTCTTCCATACCCGCGTAGTCGAGCTCAACTTCTCCTTCATCATCCTCAACGCCAAGCAAGCTCAAGTCGTCAAGGTCGGGCAGGTCCGGCTGCACCGACTCTCCCGGAGCCTTTTCACACTCAGCCGATTGCTTTACCGCTATATCGCTGGAGTCAAGCTTCTGTTCCACATAGTCCGCCGGGATGTTCGGCTCGAAAACCTCAGGCCCAAGCTCCACATTCCATTGAAACTGGTCCATTACCGTGCTTATCTTGAATGTTCCCCCATCAGCAACGGCTTCATACTCGATTAATACCGGAAAACCGCTTGCCACATCAACCCAGAGACGCGATGTTACGCTGTCCACCTCAAAGTTAGCTGAAAAAGACGCTGGGTCAAGGACCTCAAATCCTTTGACTACCACCCCATCGATTGTCTTTCGCCCCAGCTCCCGGTAATTCTCCGACGTAAACCCACTGACGATGCCTTTCGGGCCCATCTGGGCAAGCGATTTAAGCTCATCCTCAGGCCTCTCCATACGCGAATAGAACTTCATCGGGTGACAGACTGTGATAATGGCCTTCTCTGCCATGAGCGAATAGGTGCTTATGGGTATCCCCCCATCCCGGTAGTTATCCATCCTCATTCCATACTCTGTGGAGACGTAAACCACCGTCTCTGTTTCATCGGCAAAGGCCTGTTTTCCACCGAGTCGCGTTCGAGTTTCCTTCATCCTGTATATGAACGCCCTCGCCTGTTCAACGTTCCTTGCCACATCGGCCCAAACAACTCCGCCGCCGCTCGGCCCGCTTACAAAGCGCAGTCCTGAAAGCACCGCTATTACTATCACCGCCGCAGCGGCTAATTTTGTTATTCCGCTTCTCATAATCTTTCTCCTTAAATCCGGCTGTGCGCCGGCCGAATCCGTGCTGTAACATTTGTCCAGTTCCTCAAGAAGACCTTTAAGAACCGCCGAGTTGACCTCGGGATTGCTGTCTACTGCCGCATTCTTAACCAGACCTCTTATGTCTTCCGCCGATTTCATTTTTCAAGCTCACTATTCAATAGTGTTCGAAGTTTATCCAACCCGTACCGGCACCTGCTCTGTACCGTCTTAACCGAAACATTCTGCAGGCTTGCAATTTCCCTGAATTTCATCCCGGCCTGCAGATGAAGCGTTATCACCTCCCGCTGGTCATAGGGCAGTTGTGCCAGCGCATTGCTCAACTGTTGCAGTTCTTCACTGTATATAATCCATTGGTCCGGCCTTCTTAAACCGCAGGTTATCAGCCCTGCTTCCTCCAGACCGCCTGCGTGCCCGCGCCGGCCTGCCCGATTTACGTTGCGCGCACGGTTGGCGACACAGGTTGCCAGATAACCTCTGAGGCTTCCGGTAAGCTGGAACTGCTTGGCCGAACGTACGAAGCAGGTGAAAACGTCGTGCACAACGTCCTCAGCAGTGCCCGTCTCATTCAAAAGCGCGGTTGCCAATCGCAGCAAATCATCCCGATACTTTTCATAAATCCGGCAAAGCGCATCTCTGCTGCCGCGCCTCAGTTTCCAAACGAGCAACCTGTCTTCCAGCACCAATCAGCACCTCTTGTAATATTGCAACGATCGACCGTCACTTATATAACACCCGCGTCGACCGTTTTACTCTAAGCGAAATGACTTTTTTCCGCCATATTTTACCTCTGAGCCTTTGCCGTCAAAGGCGCATAAAAAAGGCCGAGCCAAAACAGCCCGGCCTTTTTGGCACTTCTCTAACTGCAACACTATGGCAATCAACCTCTTTGGAGAAGTTGGTCAAAGAGCCACGCCCATCATCATTGCCGGGCGCCAAAAGGTGCCAAGCCGGCAGCAGAGACCGCATCCTTATCAAACAGCTGGTCGTCTATCTCGCGTCGGTCATCAACAAAGCAAACGCAAAGATATGATTCTTTTTCCCAACTCATGTGTGTTCTCTTTGGATACCATCGACCGCTGGAAGTCTTGGCGTACTCGAGCACATTCTTGGCATAACTGGCCCATTCCTTCTGACAGTATGCGGCTGTTGGGGCGCAGTACACGCGCTCGCAGATGTAGTCACGTGCCGGATTGAAGTAACACTGAAACTTCTCGTCGCCCATGGCTGCCCCCATTAGCTCGCCCCACGGCCCAGATTGTGGTTCGAGACCCTCGCAGTGATGGTCAAGGTCGTAGCGGTTATTCGGCGGTCGCCAGAAATTCACATTGAGCAGCGCCGCCCGGTCGCGCGGATCATAGTGGACACACTGCGATTTTAATGTTCCACCTGCTTCGCACTGAAAGACGTGTTGCAGAGCAGGCTGCTCGAGGATGATGACTTGGCTTGGTAGCCTGTTTTGTGTCCAGGCCTCCAGGCTTTCGGCGCTGTCGAATTGAATCGTCTCCAGCAGTTGAGCCAATTGCTCTCGATAATCGCCGGGATCAGTGTATTCCGAAATCCAGAGTGGATAGACGTCACGACGCGCATTATAATTCTTACGATAAGTAACTGTAATGACCACCGCAGGTGTGTCCTGAACATTCGCGTCATACAGTCGTGTACCTGCCTGGAACGGCATGTAACCATCCGGATGCCTTTCGCGGGGCACGGGTCCATCGAAAGACTCGAGCAGCCTGCACTCAATCGCAAAAAAGGTCTGTGGAAAGCTCGCCTCTGCGGCAGTTGCATTGTTAACCAGATCCAAGATTGCGCGAGGTGGACTGAGGTCAACAACGTTTGCATCCCTGGACACGCCGAGCGCATAGATATCTGCTGGCCCACTATCGGGATACTCCCAAATTGTCAGCGTCATGCGGCCCTTTTCATCGTCATAGGCCACCTTCTGAAACTGGACGATTCGGTTTGCTTCGGGATCGACCACCCACCGACACTGGTCATGGTCCGCGCCGTCATACAACACAGTGACATCCTTCCCCTCGATTGTCTCCGCCTTCTTAATGACGTCAGAGTTGGTATTTGCCGCCAAAACTACCTTTAAGAACTCTTCGGCACCGCCGCCTTCGGCTGGATCAGGGGCATTCTCATAACCGATGGTCAGAGTATTAGTTTTTGGATTGTACGAGTGCGCTCTCCTGTCGGCATGGTTAATGAGTCCTATTTCTGTGGTTGTCTCCCCGGTTGCTCTTACGTAATACGTGCGAAAAGGCCGAAATGAATACCACTTTTCTCTGTCCCACGTTTCTGTCTCTGACTCAAGCCAGGTCCATTCGCCATTGTCTTTGTGTCCTTCGTACTCAATTGTTGATAGATGTATCCACTCACCTGTCGCAGAGTTCTCGATTGCTTGCATCAGTTCTGCATACGCTGACGGGACAATTCCCGGCCCGCCCACAAAGCGCAGTCCTGAAATCACCGCTATTACTATCGCCGCCGCAGCGGCGACCTTTGTAATTTTGCTTTTCATGATTGTTCTCCATATCTCCGGCGTGTATTCAGCCGACTCTGTCTTAATTGCTTGTTCCTGAGCCGTCAGAACCTTTCCAAGTACTGCATCATCCATTCTTGGATTGGTATCGATAGCCGCTTCTTCGAAAAATTTCTTAACATTGTCTGCCGGTCTCATTTGGTCACCTCACTATTCAATAGTGACCTCAGCTTATTCAGTCCATACCTGTAACGGCCCTGAATGGTGTTGACTGAGGCGTTTTGTATTCTGGCTATTTGCCGGAAAGTCATATTGCCCTGCATGTAGAGACTGACGACTTCACGCTGCTCGTACGGGATTTGTGCCAGGGCATTACTCAGAAGCCGCAACTGTTCGCTCAAGATGGCCCATCGCTCCGGCCCGTCTGCATCCCAAACCACGCTGTCCGCGTCATCCATGCCGTGAGTTTCGTGCCTTTGCCGGTCTCGTCTTTGGTTTCGTACTTTGTTGGCCACGCATGTTGCCAAATACCTCTTCAGATTCCCGCTTACGCCAATTCGCCCCGCCGATTGAGCAAACTTCACAAAGACATCCTGTACGACATCTTCGGCAGAATTGGCGTCATTTACCAGAACCACCGCCAGTTTCAGCAGGTCATTCTTGTACTTTTCGTAGATGCGCTCCAGGGCGCCTCTGTCACCGCGTTTGAATCGCCAAATAAGCAGCTTGTCTTCCACCATCTCATGCTACCGGTCAGAAAGGATATCCTTCTTCACTTATAACACACCAACACATCCCATTTTAGTATAATCGCAGATGACATTTTTCCGCCATGTTCAATATTATGACCGCAATGAGCTGATTCTAACCGCGAAAGCAAACAAAAAAGGCCGAGCCAAATCAGCCCGGCCGTTATTCTATATGTCAATGCAGCAAAAAGCCTCACGGCTCCACTCTCAGTGGCAAATCTTCCGGTCCAACGTCCCTGACGCTCAGGTCACCGTAAACCGCTCGGTAACTGTTCGAACCTTTGAGCTTGTACCAACAGACAATGCGATCCTTGTCGCCGAGACTGACCCCTTTGCCCAGGTACCGGAAGCTGTCCTTTACCGTATGGTCCTTGACGAAGTGAGCGATGGCAAGCATGTTCAGACCGCCCATCTTGTAGTGATTCGTCGTTTCCACAAGCTTTTGTTCGGCCGGGGTCCGTTCATTCTCCGCCTTCTCCTCAATCTCGTTCAGCCGGTCGCTCGTAACCGGGAAAGGAAATACGTGGCCGGGGAATGTCTTGTCATAGTATTCAGCCAGGATGCCGAGAAACTCGACCATCTCCTTCTCCGTCACCTCGGCACGTCGGTCGCTCTCGACCCTGTACCCCTCCGGCGGTTCAAGACTGAACAGCCATTCGTCGAGGCTCGCGTCCAAATTGATGTCATAATGAACCGAACACATCGGCTTCGATATGGACCATCCTCTTTCGGGCCGATTATTGCGCGCCGGGTCTTCTTCAGGATTATAGATGTCGGCCCCCGGAACCTGAACGGCGACCAGTTGCTTGCTTTTCGCGTCTATCCAGAGGTCATAGCTCCAATCTTTGTTATTTGCCTCGTCTCTGAACGCGGCTCGAAAAACGTTCACCTCTCCGCCCGCCGTTCTTTCCTTTCCCACCCATTCCAGGTCCTGTTCTTTCATCTGCTCGCTGACCCAAACGAATGGCCCACGTGCATCCTGCTCTATTGCCGCAAGTTCGCGAACAGTTGCTTCCTCCTTTGCAGGGTTCAGGCTCAGTCCTTTCAGATGCACGTTATCTGTGATTGTCACATACTTGACCTCCATATTCTCATCCAGTGTTACATCCCGATACAGGCCCGGCGCTTTGTATGCAAATTCTCGTGTCTCCGTCTCAATCCACCTCCGTTTTCCATCCTTGCTGGTGACCTTGCTGTAGAACGTCGTCTTCCACGTTATGGTCTTGGCTTTCTCAATCTGCTCCAGAACGTCTGCAAAAGCCGCAGCGGTTACATTGAATTGACCCCTCGGATGATTAAGCACCGCGGCTGCAATAATGACTATCACAGTTGCAATAGCCGCTTTTGCTATTCGACTTTTCATGATTATTCTCCATATATGCGTCCCCGCTGCCACCGATTCTCTGGTCTGTGACTTCTCAAGTATCCCTTCGGCTGCGGCAAGAATGCGAGCATCGGCCGCCGCATCGGGCTCAATCCTTATCCTTCTTGCCAACCCTTCTATCTCACTCATTGACTCCATGCTCGTTCTCCTTCTTCAAAAGTGCTCGCACTTTTTCAAGCCCATAACGGTATCTGCTGAGCGCCGTCTTAATTGACACATCCTGCAACTTGGCGATTTCTCTGAACTTCAAACCGGCCTGCACATGCAATACGAACACCTCCCGCTGCTCGTACGGCAATTCCGCCAGTGCCGCAAAGATGCCGTCTACTTGCTCGTTGTTGATTACTTCGCCCACCGGGTCTGCTATGGTTGGCAGGCAAGACGCCGGTTGTGCCGCGCAGTCCGGCAGCACCCGGTTCTTCCTCAAGTGGTCTCTCGCCCGGTTAGCCACCCAGCTTACAAGGTAACCTTTGAGGTTGCGCCGAATCGCGAGACTCCCGGCGCTTTCCGCAAAACCTACAAAGACATCCTGAAGGCAATCTTCGGCAGCGTGACCGTCGTGCAGAAGCGATACGGCCACTGTGAACATGTCCGTTCTGTATTTCTCGTAGATGCGGCGCAAAGCCTCCCGGTCTCCACAACGCACCCGGTTCAGAAGGCGCCCGTCTTCCAACATCAAGATTCCTTTACGTAATTACGCAAGATTGAACGTTCAACCGTTAATAGACGATTTCACCCCCTATTTTACTCTAAGTGCAGCCTGTTTTTTCAGCAAGATTTCGCGTGAAAGGGAAAAAACCTTGTAGCGAGCCGCGCAAACAATGAAAAAAGGCCGAGCCAAACCAAGCCCGGCCTTTGTAACATTAGTAAGTTAGACAATCCAGCTTGTCAAAATCCGCCGATAATTGCCCAGCGACCAGACTCACCAGGCATCTGCTGGACGAATGGCTGTTTCTTCCACAGAGTTACTTTGCCTTCCACTTCGACTTCAACTTCATATGGTACACGAAGCCGGTCTGTTTCCGAATGGGGGATTGGCTCTCCTATGGAAGCAATCCTGACCATATTAAGTCCACCGAAGACTTCCTTTATTTTGTCGGCAGGCATGCCCAAAAATAACTTGCTTGCTTTGTCATAATCCCTGGCAATCAAGCCCTCAAGGAACTGGCGGACCACTTCGACGGCGATTTCTTCGTCGCTAAGGTCTCCTTGAGCCAGTCCCGTATTCATTACATCGATATGTTCAGCGTCATCAGATACGTCCCTAAACGTGAACATTTTGGCATCGATAGGTTGATTGTAATCGTAATACTCCAGCGTTCTTATGCATTCATACTTACCTTCTCTTAGCTTATAGAGCTCTATTGCATTAACAAGCCTTGTGGCTTGATCAATGTAGAGGACCATGCGCTGGAAAGGTGAATCATCTCCTCCCATAGATGTTGCTGTTACAACAATCGGCTCGGCTTTATCGGCAGCTTCGCTGATCTCCAGTTCTACTTTGCCTTGTTCCTGTTTTTCCTGTAAGCGCTCGACAGCCAGCTTCGGGTCGAGACTCTCGATCATCTTAAGTACCTGAGCCGCCGAAGCTTCGTCTTCTGTCGTAGTTAAGATATTCTTCTCTCTAAGCCACTCCTGCTTCTTGTTGCCCTTCCATATTACCTCTCTTGGGCCACCACCTGGGGCCATCCAATCGGGCAGATTAAGCCGCATATTCTTGGGCCGGCCGTCCTCACTGAATTCAAGCCACGCCTCTACCGGCTCATCCTCGTGTGACGGGGTAATAGCTCTAATGTGAAGATAATGCACACTATGGCTCGCCTCGATAGTTTGTTCAATCGCGTAAGCAGGTGTAACTGACTTATCCAAAAAGGTTATTGACAGCATAACACCTACTATTATCACCGCCGCACCGGCTAATTTTGTTATTCTGCTTCTCATAATGGTTCTCCTTATGTCTTGTCGCCCTGTTCTCTGCCACGCTCCTTGCTCGGTCAGTTTTTGCCTTACCCGTTCGAGGTCGCGAACAGTAATCTCAGAAGCGACCTTGAATTCTGAAATGGCTTCAAAACGTCGTACAACTTCTTTTTCATCAATGTTAGACATAACATCAATCCTCCCTGCCTGGCCTGTTCTCCTCACCTGCCAGCAACATTCGCAGCCGGGCCAGGGCCTTGGCAGACACCGAACGCAGGTAATGAGGCTTCTTACCCAGGCGTTGGGAAATTTCTTCGTACGATTCCTGCTCAATATAGTGCATAACCACTACGTCACGGGCCAGGCGACTCAATTGCGACGTCGCATCGAGGAGCTGTTCCAGCTCTTCCCTTCGGATTATTTTCCCCAGCGGCGAAGAGCTGCTACCCACCGGCAGACAATCCTCATCCAGGGATTGACAGTTTACCTTCTGCCTCCTGCGCCACTCGAACGCCAGATTTATCGCCGCTCGGTGGGCGTATGCAAAGGGATCCCTGGCATTATCAAGGCCGTTCGAGCTGCTCAGCCGTATGAATAGCTCCTGCAGCAGGTCGCCCACCGCATCCTCGGACAATGTCAGCCTCGCCAAAAGCTCGTGCAGACGCGGCCCCGACATTTCCAGCAGTTCCAGAACCTTCTTTTGCCGATTGTGCACAATCGTCCCTCGATACTCGACTCGTCAGGCCGCTTGCCCCGGCCCTTCACCATTATAGATGAAACTAAAGCCTCCCGCGCACCCCATATTGCTGAAAAAAACTTCCACCCGCGCAAAAAAAAACCGGGCCAAAAAAGCCCGGCCTTGATATTTAGAGCATCTAACAAAAAGAGTGTCATTGCGAGCCTGCCGCAGGCGGGCGCGGCAATCTCAGGCCATCGACAAGGCCAACGCTCATTTTGTTATAGGTTCTTGGTTCCTGGGACATATTCTTATTTGTGTGTTTTTATTATCTTTTTCTTCTGTAGGGCGGTTTTTGTCTGTTTGTGAGATTTCCGCGAGAGTCGGGCTGGGGTTTTCCAACGTTCGTGTCCCTGGGGCCAAGGATTTTTTCGATTTCTGAGGCGAGCAGGCTCAGGTTCCCTCTGGTGGAGAGGATTTTGCCATCGGGCCCGATGAGGAAATAAAACGGAGCCCGATTATTGACCCCGTATTCAGCGCCGATTTTCGAATTCAGGCCCACACACACCTGCGGCCATGTAAGCTTATGCTTCTCGATGTAATCTCGAGCTCTAAGCTCGGCGTCATCCTGGCTGATGCTTATCATCTCGAAATCCCTGTATCGACTCATATCTTCATAAAAGCGCTTTAGAGAAGGAGTTGAGGCGAGACAAGGCCTGCACCACGTGGCCCAGAAATAAAGAAGAACCACCTTGTCGTTAAAATCGGCAAGCTCCATTGTCCTGCCGCTCATGGTAGTAAACTTAAAATCGGGAGCCTTATCTCCGACGTTCGGTCTTTTCTGGACTTCCCAGTCTTTACTTACCCTGATGGAAGCAATTCTGTTCTGCAGTCTGTCGAGGGCACCGGGGCTGATATCGCAGTTGCTGGTTATTTGCAAACGACCCAAAGACTCGATCTTTTCGAGACGCTTCATACCTGTATCAGTAATGTCACCGTCTGAAATAATCAGGCTGCCAAGTCTTTTCATATTGGATAGATACGAAAGTGCCTCGTCGGTCATATTCGGGCCACCGATAACAAGTATCTCCATATTAATCAGACCGGCAAGGCTGGCGACACCCGCGTCGCTAAATTCATGTGAATTAAGCTGAAGATTCTTCAGGTTTTTGAGATTTGCCAGGGATTCCAGGTCTCTGTCCGTAAACGCCCTCTTCTCGCTTACATAAATAGTCAGTCTCTCGAGTTCGGTCAGACCCGAGATATCGAGCGCACCTTCCCCACGTTTGATATCATAGATATCAAGCTCTCCCAGGTTTGAAAGAGTGTTTAGCCGGGACAAATCCGAAACGGTAACATTTGTGTCGGCAAAACTCAAACGAAGTTTCTTTAATCCCTTTATCTTTGCAAGCTCCGACAAAGCCTCATAACCGAGATTCGTACACCCGGACAGACTCAGATTCAGTTCTGTCAATTGTGTCAGCTTTGCTATTTGACGTATTCCTTCCTCAGTAAGCCCCGGGCAGACATTCAGATTCAGTTCTGTTAAATTTTGCAGCTTCGCTATTTGACGAATTCCTTCATCGGTGATACCTTCACCGTCGATTTCGAGTTCTTCAAGGCTGGTAAGTTTTACCAGATGTCTGAGTCCGGTGTCAGTGATATCGCCGCCTACATGTAGTTCCTTAAGTTTTGCCAACTGCCCGATATCAGCCAGTCCTTTGTCTGTTATCCCGCGGCTCGGCAAGTCGAGACGCTCTAAAGTTGTGACTTGCTTTAGATGTCCCAAAGCCTCGTCGGAAACCCGGCAACGGTTTACCCTCAGTTCTTTCAGGGCCGGCAGCCGTTCAAGATGCGCTATGCCTTTGTCGGTGATATTGCGATTGCCGGTCAAATTGATCATCTCCAGCGTTGGAATATGCGATAAGTGTGCCAGTCCAGCATCAGTAACATTGGCAAGTTTCCCTAAATAAAGATTTCTTAATGATGGCGCATCCCGCAGGTAGCTCAGGCCGGTATCGGTAAAATCTCCATCAAGCTCCAGATCTTTTAGCCGGGGTAATCTGGCTATGTACACAAGACCCTTATCGCTGAGTCGATCACCTCCAAGCGCCAGTTCCTCCAGCAACGGCAGTTCTACGAGATGACGAAGACCGGCATCGGTCACCCCCTTTCCCCTACAAGACAATGCCTTCAAAGATTTTAGTTTCGCCAATTGTACCATGTCGGTGTCATCGATTCTCTCCGGGAGCATCAGGCGTTCCAGGGAGTATAGGTCATGGATCGCCCTTAATCCCTTGCCCGTAACCTCGGTAAACATGAGTTCAAGTGCTTTGAGCCCTGTCAAAGCACCCATGTGCTCCATGCATTTATCATCCGGCTTGGGACCGCCGCTGTACGAGCCGTAGATACCCAGCCGGTAGAGATCATGAGGCTTCAGTGAGCTTAGCGGCGATAAATCCTGCCATGCGGTCGCGGAAATTACCTGAAGCCACACCTGCTTGCCGGGCGGGATTTGGACGCTGCCTGTGGCCTCGGCAAGGTAGTCCCATTCTAAATGGCCTGCCTTCCCAACGAGGTCGCTGTCCATCACCATCAGCCTGCCCAGCGACCGATCATTGGGAAAATGTAAAAGACGCGGTTCGCTCGATGCATCTTGTATAGCTGCTGTGACATCATTCTTATCAGCTACTGTTTCGATGACATTCAAGAAGCTTTTCTGGCCTTCATCTTGTTTAGTTGCTGCGACATCATTCTGCGCACTGACTGTTTCAATGACCTCCAGGATTCTTTTCTCCCAGTCATCTACTCCGCCCGGTCCTTGTATGTCGTTAGAAAAACCGGCTCCAGTCCAAACGTGCCATGGGCTGTCTATGCGCCAGACAATTCCTTGCGAACCCACTTTAATCGGCTGATGTGCGGTATCATCAAGAACTGTTATCACTCGGCTAAGAGTCTCACCGTGGAGTACTTTCATAATTTCAACTTTTAAGCGATATCCATCGTACGGCGTACCCACAGACGTACTTTCCAAGACTCTGCCGCGTGCTATGACCGACGCCTGAGCTACTCGTTCTTCCACGGATGTCCAGCCTTTTTCCATATTGCTTAAGCCATTCTCAGAAGACGTATTTATTACACTGTGGTCCGTCATATGAAAGGTTATAACTATCGCTGATATTATTACCACGGCCGCGACGGCAAGTTTTGTTATCCTGGTTTTGGTGGTTATTCGCCATGTCTTCGGCTGATAGTCAGCCAGCTGTATATTCTTTGATTTGGCAAGTGTGTTCAGAATGTCATCTTGCACGGCGTTGTCCGTTTTTGTGTTTGTCCTGATATTAACAGCCTTTATTAACTTTTCTATCTTATTTGAATGTCTCATATTTCGGTTTCCTCAGTCAAAAATAACCGTAATTTGTCCAGTCCATAACGGTATCGGCTCTGGACCGTATTGATTGAAACGCCCTGCGATTCGGCGATTGCCCGGAACTTCATCCCGCCCTGCACGTGCAGGATCACTACCTCGCGCTGCTCGTATGGAACCTCCGCCAGGGCATCGTTCACTCGCCTCAGTTGCTCGTTGAAAACAATCCACTGCTCTGGCCTCTTTGCCCTCGCTAGTGCTTGCCCGGCTTCACGCAGGTCCGCAGTTCCCTGCCACCGTGTTGCTTTGTTCAGGTTGCGCACGCGATTGGCAACGCACGTGGCCAGATAGCTTTTCAGGTTCCCGTCGAGCCTGAGCTTCTGCGCCGATTCTGCCAGAAAAACGAACGTGTCATGCACAATATCCTCGGCTGCAGCCGCGTCGTTCAAAAGGCCCGATGCAATCTTGAGCAGATTATCTTTGTACTTTTGATAGATACGGCACAGTGCCTCGCTGCTGCCGCGCCTGAACTTCCAGATAAGCAGCTTATCTTCAATATCAGTCATAACTCATTTCTAAACGGGCGTCCGTCACTTATAATACAACCGCCCTGCCCGTTTTAGTCTAACTAAAACCAGATTTTCCGCTAAGTTTCGGATTAAATCGATGACAGTTTATGGCCACATAGCCGCACGAATATCATAAGGCCCCTAAAAAAACCAGCGGCCATTGCCCCCCTTTCCGGTCGATGACCTGAACGGCTTCGTAAGACGCGTCCCCATTCAATTTGCCGAACCACTGCCTTTCAAACCCGGCGAACAGGCCGACGGCGAAGCCGACGCACAGCAACAGCCCGAATCAGCAAGGATTCAGCCGACAAAAGCTTGACGTTAAGAGGCAAAAGCCTTAAAGCCCCCCTAATCCTGCGCGTAGCAATTTCACTTCCCAGCTCCTGATTGGCCGCCTTCTGATGCTCTAAGTTTTCGGTTTCAGCTTTCAGGCTTTCGGCTCTAATAGGGACCGCAAAAAAGGCGGACCATGACAAACGTGTTTTTTTGCACTTTTTTCTTACAAAGGCGGCAACAAAGCTACGTTGGAAAAGAATGTTCTTGATAATTCAAGGTGATTCTTGTAGAATTAATGATGTCGAACCCATAAGCTTAAGGTTTTTGAACGTCTGAATGGGAAATGTCAGGTCAAAGGATATTATCCTTTCTGCCTGAAAGGTTCCCGGCGTGTACTGCGACAGACTCGTGAACTGCCGGCTTCGCATAAGCAGTCACTTTTTTTTGGAGGGCTGTGGTATGAGTCCTTTTTTCCCTGGCCATACTGAAGCGGGCTGCGCCGGTTGGTTTTTGCGGCTTTCGCGGCCGCCAATGTGCAGTGAATGAGCCGGGGGTCTGCCACAATGAGGCCGGTGTCGCAACTGGAACGTGGAGGTTGATTGTTCCTGCCCATAGCCGGCAGTAGCGATGATTTCATAAGCCACCCCCCTTGACCGGACATTGAGAGGTTAAGGATAGGATTGAGTGCGCAATCAGTTGGAAGCAGGAATGATGAAACAGCGTGCTGAGCCACACAGTTTGAAATCCGAGGCTGCATCGACAGTCTCAGTGATGCTTTTGGTTTTGTTTTTCTGCTCAGCCGATATATATGCAAAGCCCGCGGGCTTAGGTGAGGCCGGCAAGGCCGTGCAGGGGTGGTTGCGCCTTGACCCCACGCCGCTGGGAACTCCTCTGGGCCGGAAGATTAAATCGGCAGAGGTTTTCACTGACCAGACCGGTGAACCGAGCTACTACGTACTCTATCTGGAACCTTCCGGATTTGTTATAGTCCCGGCTGACGATGAGGTGGAGCCGGTTATTGCCTTTGCCTCTAAAGGCGTGTACGAGGTCTCGGATGAGAGTCATCTGAGCATATTGGTTCGTGGTGACGTGCCGAATCGAATCGCTGCGGCGCGAGGCCTTGAGACAAATGGAGGACATTCACTCTCCGACAAAGAACGAGAGACGCTTGAACGAGCCTCCAGAAAGGCTCGAAAGAAGTGGGCGCAGTTGCAGGCTCACGCGGGAACGCCGGACCGGTTCCAGGGTGACCAGGTAACGCCATTCGAGCTGAGCTCGGTATCCGACCCGCGTGTTGACCCCCTTGTTGACAGCCGGTGGGATCAAAGAACAGCATGCGGGAATGCATGCTATAACTACTACACACCGCCGTACGACCCGTGTGACTCGGACAACTATCCCTGCGGGTGCGTCGCAACCGCGATGGCACAGTTGATGCGTTACTGGCAGCATCCTGCCGGTGCTATTGGAGTAAATGGGTTCACCATTTGGGTTAACGGGTCGGAGCAAACGGCTTATACCCGCGGCGGCAACGGCGCCGGCGGCCCTTATCAGTGGAGCTTGATGGACCTTACGCCGGACTGCGGCACGTCCGATACCCAGCGCCAGGCCATCGGAGCGCTCTGTTTTGATGCGGGCATCACTGTTCACATGGGTTATTACAGCGACGGCTCCGGGGCCAACATGGGATACATCAATGATGCCCTGATCGGGACGTTTGACTATACCGGTGCCGTCTACGGCTATGATGGGTCCGGCATCAGCAGCACCCAGCGGGAGAAAATGATCAATCCGAATCTGGATGCCGGCTATCCCGTGATTCTTGGTATTAGCAGTCCCACGGTGCGAGGCCACGCCATCATAGCTGACGGCTACGGCTACAACGGCTCGACATTGTACCACCATCTCAACATGGGCTGGAGCGGCTCGGATGACGCGTGGTACAACCTTCCCGATATCATTCACTGGGATACTGTGGTGACCAGCGTCTACAATATCTACACCTCCGGTTCGGGCGAGATAATCAGCGGGCGCATAACCGACGGCACAGGAGCACCCGTAAGTGACGTCCTGGTCACCGCCGAGACAGGCGGCGGTCAGGTATTCAGCGATACGACGAATACTCGCGGCATCTATGCACTCACAAAAGTCCCTCCTGATACGTCTTTCACTGTAAGCCCTGAGAAGACCGGCTTCGTCTTCTCAGAAACAAATGTAACCACCGGAAGAAGCAGAAGCAGTCAAAGCAATTCGGGCAATCTCTGGGCGGTCGATTTTGTGGGCAGAAACGCCGACCTCAATAATGATTGCGCCGTGGATGCCTGTGACCTGGCAATACTTTGTGGCGACTGGCTCGAAACTCCTCAATATATGACAATAGGCACTGAGCCTGACGCCAATCATCTTGTTGTGCACTATCCGTTTGATGAGACTTCCGGAAGCACCGCCTATGACTGCTCGGGCCGCGGAAACGACGGCCAGGTCAGACTGATATCCACCGGGGCACCGACCGATACTGCCTGGGACCCGGGCGGCTATGACGCCAACGGCTGCATCAACTTTAACGGCAACGTTAAGGTGGTGGTTCCGGCTGTCGCCTTTTCCGGAGTCAATTCCGCCGTCACTGTCAGCCTCTGGATAAACGGCAATGCCGCCGTTCAGCCTGACCAAAACTGGGGCATGCCTTTCCACGGCGGCAATCCCACCAATGACCGGCTTCTGCATACGCATATCCCCACCAAGGATGGCGATGTCATGTTTGAAAGCGGCTCGTACAATAAACAGCGGCTGTTCTGGTATGATTCAGGGCCTGAGGACTGGGAAGGCCAGTGGAACCACTACGCCTTCACGCTCAACTCGGCTCAGCAGATTGCCAGGATCTACCACAACGGTCAAAAGGTAGCCGAGCGCACCGGAGCCTCGCTTGGAGTCGGCGGGATTCAGTCCTTCCACGTGGGCTGCGGCATCTTCGCCAGCGGCACCGTATATGAGTACTTCGGTAAGATAGATGACTTTCGCGTCTACGACTATGCCCTCACTATCGAAGAGGTTCTGTACGTAGCCAATGACGGGCACATTCTCGTATTCGATTCAACGGCGGACCTGTACGAAGATGACATAATCAATTCCCGGGATTTTGCTCTGTTTGCCTCGCAGTGGCTCCAGGCTTGTCCTTGAGGGCAAGCCCGTAAGATGTCCGAAAAGCTTAAATTATTCTGCGAAAGAGCGACGACAAATGTCTACAGAAAAGGAGGTTCCTGCCTTATAACGAACGTCACTCACTTATGATGCAATCAGACCCGCCGCTTTAGTCCAAACAAAAGCAATTTTCTGCGAGACTTTATCTGGGCCGGTTTTGGTTATAGGAATATGCCTGGCGCAGAATCAAAAAAGTGAGAAAAAACTTGAGTGTTCCCGCCGGCGTCCTAAGAGGCCAAACAGCCAAAAACGGCCTTACCAGCTTTCATACCAGCGATTTTCTCGGCGCTCGTTCATAAAGTCGCCCCCACAATCTGACGATGTGCAACCTGTGAAAATCTAAGATTGTAGGGGTTTTGAAATGCACGATAATACCGAGCGAAGAACGGAGCAAAGATTGCGTTATCATTGGCCCGTCTGGTTTGCCGAGGACTTTAACGGGGTCCTTACACAGGGCCAGATGGTTGATGTTTCAAGCCGGGGCGCCGCATTTACCTGCTACGCCGACACAAATTGTCCATGCCCCGGCGAGTATATTACCACCCGTTTTAGCGTGCCGCGTTTCGGTCCGGATAACTCCTTCGACATGGCCGATTTCACCCGCAGCGGCCATATCTGCCGGGTCGAGGTTGTAAATTCGCTCGTGCGCCGAGTTGCTATCCAGTTCGCCGAACCACTGCCTTTCAAACCCGGCGAGCAACCCGACGGCCAAGCCGACGCACAGCAACGGCTTGAATTAGCGAGAGTTTAGCCGACAAAAACGTGACGTTAATAGGCAAAAGCCTTAAAGTCCCACAAATACTGCGCGTATCAATTCCACTTGCCAGGTCCTGACTGGCCGCCTTCTGATTTTGCAAGTTTTTGGTTTCAACTTTCGGGTTTTCGGCTCTAATATATGCCTATGCTCGAAAAGGGTCTTGTCCAGATTTATACCGGTGATGGAAAGGGCAAAACTACCGCCGCTTTCGGTCTGGCCCTGCGTGCGGCCGGCCAGGCCAACAAGGTATTGATTTATCAGTTCCTTAAACCTCCCTCGCTTGACATAGGCGAGCGCTTCGCCCTGCAACTGGGTGCGGTCAGAATCAGGGTCGAATCCCTCGATGTTCCGTGGGATACGTCGGCATCGCTAAAAAACGGGCAAGCTGTTGCCGAAACAAAGGCTGCAATCGCTGAAGCCCTCGAAAGAATCGCCGAAACCGCACAAAAAAAATTCTACGATGTACTGATACTCGATGAGGTCGTCTTTTGTCTTTCAAGAGGCCTGGCCAGACTGGAAGACATCAAGAATATTATTGACAAAAAAGACCCGGCCGTTGAAATCGTCCTTACTGGCAGAGGCGCAACACCCGAACTGATAGCCCTGGCCGATTTGGTAACCGAAATGAAAAAAATCAAGCATCCGTTTGACAAGGGATTGCCGGCCAGACGAGGAATTGAGTTTTAGATAGTCGGCAAAACATGGTAATCGAAAGGAATTATTGATGAAAAAGAAATTGGGTGAAGAAAAGAACGATATTTCACGCCGCGATTTTATCAAAGCATCGACGATGTCGCTGGCGGCTGTGGCAATAGCTACCAGGCCAGTCACCGCCGTAGCCGAGGTTGAGCGGGCGGTAAAGAACGAGCGTATAAACCAGTCGGTTTGCAGGTGGTGTTATAGAAAGATGTCGCTTGAAGAACTATGCGATGCGGCTGCAAAGATGGGCCTTAAGTCCGTCGAGCTGCTCACGCCCACTGAACTGCCGACGGTAAAAAAATACGGCCTGGTCTGCGCGATGGTCAACAGCCACGGTATCAAAGACGGCCTGAACAACAGGGACAATCACCCCACGTGCCTCGCCGCCATTCGCCAGAGCATTGACGCCGCGGCCGAACACGCGTTTCCAAACGTTATCGCTTTCTCAGGCAATCGGGCCGGCATGACCGACGATGCAGGACTCGAAAATACCGTCATAGGCCTAAAACAAGTAATCGGGTACGCCGAAAAGAAAAACGTAACCATCTGCATCGAGCTTCTTAACAGCAAGGTCAATCACAAGGATTATATGTTCGACCGGATGAACTGGGGCGTCGAGCTCTGCAAAAAAGTCGCCTCCGAACGCCTGAAGATTCTTTACGATATCTATCATACCCAGATTATGGAGGGCGATGTGATTCGCACGATTCGCGATTGTAAGCAATACATCGGCCACTATCACACAGGCGGAAATCCCGGCCGGCACGAGATAGACGATACGCAGGAGCTGTACTACCCCGCTATTATGCGGGCAATTGCCGAGACCGGCTTTAAGGGTTACGTCGGCCAGGAGTTTATCCCCACGCGAGACCCGTTAACGTCTCTGGCACAGGGCGTGCAAATCTGCGATGTTTAACTTTGCGTAAAGGATAGTTTTATGGCTCACAGTGTTGCTGCCATTATTTGTGCCGCCGGCGCCAGCAGGCGCTTCGGCGGACAGAGAAAAAAACCGTTCGTCGATGTGGCCGGCAGGGCCGCCTTTCTGCGAAGCGTGGAGTTCTTTTCAGACCGGGACGACGTTAAGCAGATATTGTTGGCCATCGCCCCCGAAGACCAGGAGATTGTAAGCGTCAAATGGGGCCCTAACCTGAAGTTCTTTAATGTGAGAATCTGCTTCGGTGGCGCCGAGCGATTTGACACGGTGACTGAGGCACTCAAACTCGTCAAAGACGACATCGACCTTATTGCGGTGCACGATGCCGTGCGCTGCTGTGTGACTAAGGAGTGGACGGATAAAGTCATCGCTGCCGCCGCCGGGACAGGCGCCGCAATACTGGCCTGCCCTCTCGTTGGAACCATAAAGAATGTGAAAGACGGCGCAATAGTCAAAACCGTCGACCGCGCCGGTCTTTACGAAGCACAGACACCGCAGGTATTCAACGCCGATTTGCTCAAAAAAGCCTACGATAATCTCAGGAATCTCGACAAAAGCAAAATAAGCGACGATGCCCAGCTCGTCGAGGCCCTCGGCCGGAAGGTGTCAATTGTCCAGACCGACGCCTCGAACATAAAGATTACGCGTCCGACCGATATTGCCATTGCCGAGGCCATCCTCAAATCCCGACCCAAAGCCGGTCCAAAAGGGCCAATCGGCCCCTATGCCGAAGCTCAGTGGTAAGCCAGTTCCTGAATCATTATTGCCGCCTGTCAGGTCTTCTTCTGGCCCAAAAGGTTTGTTTCTGCTTGAAAAAGGCGGTTTCTCCGGAACGATACCTTTTACTCATTCGAAGGGCGCGAAGAAAATCCTGGTTTGAAAGAATTATTTTCTTGAAATCGGTGGACTTGTCGTTACAACAGCCTATGACTTCACACGCGGAGCTAAGCAATGACGTGACCGGCTAAAGTGCCTGCTGATTTTGACACAATAGCATCAGCCGGATGGCTGTTAACAAGTGAATAGTCTTGTAGCTATTGACTTTTAGCGTCCCGCTCAAGACTGTCAGGTTTTGAAACCCACAAGTGCAGAAAAGTTGGGGCTCCTCCGCCTGTGGGCAAAGCAGCAGCGGTTGCATATTACAGATCGCCTCTGGGGGGTCTTGATTTAGCGCTATGCAGCGGTGCGCTTTTGTTGCGCCGCACCCGCGAAAGGAGGGCAGCCTATGAGATGAAAGTCATACCCTGCGTCATTACGAGGAATGTGATGGGCCTTGTCATTGCGAGGCCTGCGTGCCAGGCCGTGGCAATCTGACCTGTTACGTCCTGATTGCTTTGCCGAGTTTATCCCTTCGTTCCACTCGGGCCAGCCTCTGAGCGAAGCGAAGGACTCGTAATGACAAAACGTTGTCCTTTTTTAGGTTGAGCAAAAGAATTGCTTAAATTCGAAAGGAGAAAGAAAGATGAAAAGGTTAATTGTAATCTTAGTAAGCATAGTTTTGATATTGGGGCCGGTTAAAACTGCCGGCGCCTTCAGTGGCTCAGGTTCAGGCACAGAACCAGACCCTTACATAATTACAGACGTTAATCAACTTCAGGAAATGCAATATGCATTAAATGCCTGGTATGAGCTGGGCAATGGCATCGATGCTTCTAAGACCAAAACCTGGAACAGCGGTGAAGGTTTTGTCCCTGTCGGGGATGCCGCTCACCCTTTCGTGGGGCATTTTCAGGGCAATGGCTTTACGATATCCCGATTATATATCAAAAGGCTTTCCACTGACTATGTTGGGCTGTTCGGAAAAATGGGCACCAATGCTGCCGTTGAGCGTATTACCTTAGCAGACCCGAATGCAATGGGCAATAACTATACAGCAAGCCTGGTCGGCTATACTGATACGTCTTTGAGTTACTGCGATGTATCAGGCGGATATGTAAAAGGCAATAACTACGTTGGGGGACTCATCGGTCAGATCAACAACTCGATGAGCGATTGCAATTCGTTACTGATAACAGTTTATGGCGCTGATAATGTCGGGGGCCTTGCCGGTCATTGCACCTCTGTAAGCAATTGTGCTTCTTCAGGTCTTGTCCAGGGAAACGCCGGCGTTGGCGGCCTCGTCGGTTATGCAAACGGCTCAATAGAGAATTCCGACTCACAGGCGGGCGTTTTGGGCACCGGCGAGAATTGCGGCGGACTTGGCGGCTATCACACTGGAGGCCTTGCAGCAAATTGTTACGCCGCGGGTTCTGTAACCGGTTCCGCCGATGTTGGGGCTTTGTTTGGAGAAAATGCGGGCACCTCAATAGACAAGTGCTATGCTGCAGGCAACGTTGGCGCTGCAGGTGACAATAGCAACTATGGTGGATTGGTCGGCCGCTTTGTCGCAGAGTGGGTTACCTGTGACATAATCAACTGTCATGCTGCCGGTGCTGTGGATGGTCATACCCACGTAGGCGGTTTGGTTGGTTATATTTACAGCTACCATGGCGCGGCGAATATCAACAATTGTTATTCCACAGCCAATGTAACGGGCAGCGGCACCCATGTTGGCGGTTTGATTGGACGGGAACAACAGGGGTATGCCGGGGATTGTACAAGTACTGACTCTTATTCCACCGGTTCTGTATATGGTTCCGGCAATTATGTTGGAGGCTTCATAGGCTATTACGATTACTGTAACATAACAGATTGTTACACCTTGGGTAATGTTCATGGCGAAGCTTCCAATGTTGGAGGTATGGGAGGTTATGCCGGTAGCGGCTCTATCAACAGGTGTTACGCCAAAGGACAAGACGTCGAAGGGGCTTCGTTTGTAGGGGGTCTTCTTGGTCAAAACAGCCAGGCGTCCATATCTCAGAGTTATTCTGTAATGGATGTTAATAGTCTTGGCGACGATGCGGGAGGTCTAATCGGTTATAACAATGGTTCTGTCGAAAACTGTTACGCCCGAGGCACTGTAATCGGCGCCGATTATGTGGGGGGCTTTGCCGGCGAGAATGCCGACAGCGGGGACATATCAAAGTGCTATTCGACCGGAAGTGTAACCGGCGTTTACAACGTAGGAGGTTTTGCCGGCTGGAGTAGCGGAAGCTCCGCCGATAACTACTGGGATATCGAGACTTCAGGCCGGCCGACCAGCCCAGGGGCCGAAGGTAAGTTCACAGAAGAGATGATGCAGCAAAGCACCTTTGAGCCGGCCTGGGACTTCGAGGCCGTCTGGGGCATTGAGGAAGGTCTAACATATCCCGTATTGCTTACGATAAGTCATACTCCCACCTGCGGCGATCCTTGGCATCCTTATCCAGTCGGTGACCTTAATCATGACTGCCACGTCAATTTTCTCGACTTCGCTGCCTTCAGCTCGCATTGGCTCGAAGACACCGCGCCGCAGTGATAAGCAGTTCGTCTCTGCAAATACAAGGCCGTGAGTATTACACTTGCGGCCTTTTTTCTTTCTTTTACCCCACTTGTATGCTACACTGCAACCCAAATTTCTCGTATTGTGTCAAACACACTGAAGCATTAGTCTTGAGAAAATCGATATACATAAAGGATTGGCAGACTATACAGAGTTGAGGCAAGTATGGAGATTTGCGATACCAGGACGGCATCCAGCCGGAAGATATCGGTTAATGACAGCAAACTGAGCGTGGCAGGAACAAAGTTCCACTTCATCGGGGCCGGAGGTATCGGCATGAGCGGGCTGGCCAAGCTTCTGATAAAAAACAAGGCCGCTGTTACAGGCTCCGACCAGACCAAAAGCCCCGTCACCGACATGCTCGGCAAAATCGGGGCCGACATAAGAATCGGCCACGATGCAGGCCATCTCCCTGCGCAGACCGACGCCGTCGTCATCTCCGCGGCCATAAGAGAAGATAACCCAGAATTGCAGGAGGCACGCAAAAGAGGCTGCAGAATTTACAAATACGCTCAGATGTTAGGCGAACTGATGGATTGCTATGAGGGCATCGCAATCAGCGGCACGCACGGCAAGAGCACCACCAGCGGCTGGCTGGTCTATTGCCTCCAACAAGCCGGACTTGACCCCAATTTCATTATCGGGGCAGACATTACCCAACTGTGCAGCTCTTCCGGCGCCGGCAATGGCAGGTACTTCATCGCCGAGGCCTGCGAATACGACCGAAGCTTCCTGAACCTCAGGCCAAAAATTGCGGCCATACTCAACATCGAGCAGGACCACCTCGATTATTATAAGAATGAACAAGAAATAGTGGAGGCCTTCGCCGAGTTTGCGCTCGGCGTTAAGCCGGATGGGACCCTCATTGCGAACGGCATGGATTCAAATGTCGCAAAAGTCCTCAGGCAGGCGAGTGCCGGCCTGCGCTGCCAGACATTCGGACTCGAAAGGAGCTGCGATTTTTCAGCCCAAAATATACAGCTAAACCACGGATTATACGCCTTCGACGTCTATCACCACGACAAGCTGCTCGGCCCGGCCAAAATCAGCCTGCCGGGCCGCCACAGTGTCCTCAATGCCCTGGCGGTGGTAGCTGTGTCCGTCAACGCCGGACTGGACCCTCAACAGATACTCCGGTTACTGCCCGGTTTTACCGGCGTGGACCGCAGACTGACACTCAAGGGGCACTTTAACCAAATCACGGTCCTTGATGACTATGCACACCACCCTACCGAAATCAAGGCCTCGCTGAAGGCAATGCGAGAAAGGTATCAGCCAAAGCGGATTTGGTGTATTTTTCAGCCGCACCAATACAGTAGAACGAGGTTTCTGCTTGATGATTTCACAGAAAGCTTTAAGCTTGCCGATGTAACCATTGTTCCGGAGATTTACTTTGTTCGGGACTCGCAGCAGACGAAAAAGGAAGTTAATGCCCGGATGCTTGCGGAGCGGATGCGAAGCAACGGAACCGAGGCGGTGTTTATAGATGACTTTGACCGAATCTGCGATTACTTGGAGCAGAATGTTACTGCCGGCGATTTGGTGGTGACAATGGGTGCGGGTGATATTTGGAAGGTAGCAGATGAGTATATTCAGCGGATTGGACGAAATAGTTGAGACCGATTATCCTTTGGCCGGGCACACATGGTATGGCCTGGGCGGCCCGGCCGATTATTTCATAAGGCCTCGCACCGTCGACCAGTTGAAAGAAGCGGTCCAGCGCTGTAACGAAAACAACATCAGGACCTGCGTGATGGGCTTCGGCTCCAACCTGCTAATCAGCGACGACGGCGTCCGCGCAGCAGTCCTGAAACTCGAAGGAGAGCAGTTTGCGCAAACAGAGTTTGATGGCGAACAGCTTATTGCCTGGGCCGGCGCCGACTTGAGAAAACTGGTCCGAACCTGTGTTAAAAAGGGGCTTTCAGGTCTTGAGGGCCTGACCGGTATACCCAGCTCGATTGGCGGAGCGGTAAGAATGAATGCGGGCGGGCGATTCGGCGATATCGGCGCCGCTGTAGAATCCGTAACGCTCATGGATAATCAAGGCAATGTCTTCGAGAAAAACAAGCCCGAACTGATGTTCGACTATCGCAGGACAAACATTACCGCCAAGTTTATTCTTAGCGCCACACTGAAACTTAACGCCGCCGACCCCGACCAGATTTTGCGGACCGTAAAGGAAGTCTGGGTCTATAAAGAAAACAGTCAGCCCCCGCTTAATACAAGAAATGCCGGATGCGTGTTCAAAAACCCCAGGGGTATTTCCGCCGGCGCCCTGATTGACAGGGCCGGTCTCAAAGGCCTGCAAATCGGCGGAGCCGTCGTCAGCGAAAAACACGCGAATTTCATAATCGCAGAAGAAGGCTGCACAAGCCGGGATGTAATGAGACTGATAGATGCAATAAGACAAAGAGTCAAGCAGCAATTCGATATCGAGCTGGAGCTTGAAATCGAACTCTGGAATTAGAAATGACCTTTGAATCGCTAACAAATCCTCGACCGCCTATAGCCGGCGGTCAGTTGAAAGCAGCTGTCCTTATGGGCGGCATCGGCGAAGAACGGGACATCAGCATTCAAAGCGGCGCCTGCGTCACGCAGGCATTAAAGGACAGCGGCCTGAACGTGATAGCTGCTGACATCGCGCCGGATAATTTGACTATACTGGAAGACGAGAGTATCGATGTATTCTTTATCGCACTGCACGGGAGGTTTGGTGAAGACGGCCAGCTTCAGCAGATTCTTGAAGAAAAATCGCTTGCTTATACCGGCAGCGGGCCCCGGGCAAGCAGGCTGGCCTTTGACAAGTTAGCCAGCAAGAACTGCTTCGCCAAAGCCGGCATCACAACGCCGAAGGCAGTTAAGTTTGATGCCGCAATGGGGATAAGAGAGCTTCAGAAGCAGCTCGTCAACCTTGGCGAGCGCTTCGTGGTCAAGCCCTCAAGACAGGGAAGCACCATTGGGGTCAGTATCGTCGACAATCCGAAGTCGGCGGTTGCGGCCGCCAACGAGTGCTCACGGATGTTTGGCGATTGTATGATTGAGCAGTTTATTGCAGGCAGAGAAATAACTGTCGGCATACTGGGTAATCGCGCGCTGCCCGTTATTGAGATTAAAAGCAAAACGGGCTTCTATGATTACCGGGCAAAATACCTCGACGAGCGAACAGAGTTCCTTTTCGGGACCATTGATGACCCCGCACTGACCGCGGAAATCGAGGCGACCGCGCTCAATTGCTTTGACACGCTCGGCTGCCGGCACTTTGCAAGAGTTGATCTTATCATGGACAACGAGCAGACAGTTTATACTTTGGAGGTTAATACCATCCCCGGCTTCACGACGCATTCACTCCTGCCGATGGCCGCGGCAAAGGCAGGACTTTCAATGAGCCATCTGTGTATGAAAATTATCGAGGCCGCATTAGCCGAACAAAACAGCGCGGTTGGACGACAGGTCGTTTGAACCATAAAAATAGCTGATATCTCGTTAGCCTGACACAGTACGATATACGTAATTCGCAGCAAGAGACAAGCGGTGGCCAAAAACAAAAAAACGAAAAACCAGACAAAAAGAATATCATTCAAACTCGGCGCCTCAAAAGGCAGGAAAAGACGAAACGCACATCCCGGCAGCCGGACTTGGAAAGTCGTTTCGTTGACTGCTCTGGTGGTACTGTGCGCAGTTTGTCTTTTTGCCGGCGCAGGAGTCGGCTTCGTATTCCTTGAGAAATACGTCAAGACCCATTTGTCGCAACCGCTGCGCTCCCTTGAATTGGCAGGCGTCCCCGCCTGGGCCAATGAGGCGCTAAAACAGAAGATTTACGCTGCGGCCATACCTTACGGTGAGCCTCTTGAGCTTGATGAACAGACGGCCCGCTCCGTTCAGAACAACCTCGCCCGGCAAGTTGCATGGCTGGACAAAGTGAAAGTACAGGCCGCCCACAGCAGTCTACTTGTCGAAGCCTTGTGGCGAAAACCTCTGGCCCTGGTCAGAACAGGCATGCAAAAGCTTTACGTGGATGCCAACCTCGTGGTGCTCGATTTCGTGCCGATATCGAGCCTGCCTATCGTGGAAGTAAAAGGCCTGTCGAAAAACGCGAAAGCACCCGCCCCCGGCGAAGTCTGGAGGGAGGACGACCTCGGTGCGGCTATAGCTATACTGGACCGCCTCGACCGAATGGACAAACTTGTCACGCCTGATAAACCCCTGCTCTATGAAATAGGCTGTATCGACGTAAGCAATTTCAACGGCCGGCGGAACGCTCATGCCCCGCACATCGTTATGTATGCCCAGGACAATACGGAGATTATTTGGGGCGCCGAGTACGGCGAATGGCAGCGATATCTCGAAGCTCCCGATGAGGAGAAACTCGCCGGGCTGTACAGTTATTACAAAGAATACGGGTCCCTCCAGGAAGGTGCAAGATTTATCAACCTGTGCGACCCGCAGGGAATAGTCCCCCTGCCAATAGATAAGTATTAGGCGCCGACAAAGCCGTTCAGCGCACCGGCCAGCTCGGTGTACCTGTAAGGAATCCCAAACTCCGTGCAGATTGACTTAAGCCCCTTCAGGGCCGATTCGGTCAGTCCGCTTTGAAAATCGGCATTGCCTCTGCAGCAAAATATTCTACAGCCGGCAAAACGATACTTGTGAATTGTACATTTGCCGGCTGCGTTGTAGGGGCATCTGCCGGTCGCCATCGGCCTTATATTCTCATTGCCCAGTTTCCCGGCCAAGTACATCAATTCCGGCGTGGTGATAAACAGCCGGTGGTCAAAGCCGGCAAAATCACAGCACTTGCCACACCCCCTGCACTGCCCGGCCAAATGAGCAGATTGGCTGATTTGCAAATCCAGCCGGTTATAGATTTCAGCTACTCGCTCGATGAGCCGGTCGTTTGTGCTGCATCCCGCCACCATTTCTTCTCTTTCTTGAGTCTCTCGATTTCTTCAAAGCTGTACAACCTGCCGCGACCGATGCCGCAACATTTTTGGGCCGCCCTGTTCCAGGCGTCAGGGTTAACCAAATTACCCGGCCAGAAAGGCCAGCTTCGGCACTGCCTCGGCCGGACAGCATAAATCATGCATTCTTTTTGGCCGTCGATTTTTCGCAGGAATATGCAGTCTTTGCTGCCCGGCTGCTCAATAATAGTTGTCCGAAGCCCCACACGCCTTAAGTAATCCTGCCGCACCTGCCCTGCTGTCATTTTCAGGTAGTCCGCAATAAGCTCGACCTCCGCCCGACTGACCCAGATATACCCGGCCTCAGGCCCCGAACAGCAGTTCCCGCACTGCCCGCATTCAAAATGCAGACCACTAACATACCAGGGCATACCATTAACATCGATCATCTGACAAGTCTGATTTGAGCCACTCTGTCACTTGGTCGACAAATGCTCGAGCACTTTCAAACGCGTGCCGGGCACTATGTTGTGATATTGAAAAGTTAGACTCGTAGTCGCCCAATTGCCTCTCATCAAAAATAATATTCAGGTCTCTACCCAGCCGTTTATCAAAAATCCCTGTTTTCACAAAATACTGGCCAAAAGCAGAAATAACAGCTTTATGTGAGGTAAAAGTCATTTTCTTTTTAAGCAGCGCTGCCTCTGCCGAATAAAACATTGCATAGTATGACCTCGAAACAGCAGAGTCATAATCACCATCCTGAATCAATAACTCCGCGCTTCTCAAATACCTGCGCGCTTTTTCAATAAGCGCTTGAATCTGGCTCATACGGTAATACCTTCCCTACGGACACTTATAAGCAAGGGACTTTCGACTTTATCGAAGTTGGTCTCGGAGACCGGATATACCGCTATCAGAACATTATGCTCAAGATTCAAATCTGTAAATATATCAGCCATCCGGTCAATCTCTTCGCACGGTTCAACAGTCCCTGCCAGAACAACGGCCAGATCGATATCCGAATGTTCATCGTTGGCCTGGCCTCTTGCATAAGAGCCATAGAGCACAACCCTCTTGAGCCGCTGACCATAAAGCTCGGATATCTGCTCTTTGAATTCTTTAAGAATCGGCTCTATTTCCATAACGTATTCCCTACCATCCTATTAGCTATGCTTTCTCGAATTATACGAAAACTCGCCCGGCATATCAATTACTGTTTGTTTGCCATCGCGAGCGCAGCGAAGCAATCTTAAGCCCATTGTGAATTGCTTCAAGGCACCACCCTTGCATCAAGGATACCAGCTTCATCCAAACTTGAAATGGTTATCATCATAGGGGTCAACTCCTTTTTGCTCAAACTCTCTTTTCACGTTCTCGGAGCAATTCTTGACAATCCCAGAAACAACCTCACACGGAATGACCAGTTCCCACGATTGAAAAGAACCTTTCTCATCCAAAAGGCCATGATAGTACGGGGTTGTATTGTCATTTGAGAAAGCCCAGCCTCTGCCAGGAGACCTGAATTCATGAACAGCGAAGTTACGCATCTTCCAAAGAAGCGAAGTGTATCTTGCTCTTTCGATTTGCTCATGCCACATCCCACACCTGAACCTATCAAGCTCATTTAGATGGGGGTCTGCTTCGCATGGCCTGAGTATTCTACCATGAGGCCAATTGCGGATTCTGGCTTCAACTTCTCTTTTCAATTCCTCGCACCCCTCTGCTTCAAAAAGAAGATATCGCAATTGGGGGAGACTTACATAATCTTTGTACTTCCAGTCTGAGTAGTGGTCGATAAAATCCACAAAACGCTCCCAATTCTTCCTCTCTTTAGGAAAGGCACATTTGGATAGCGTGTCTAAAAGCGACAACAAAAGCATTCTGCGAAAATGTTCAGGCAATTTATCAATATCTTCTCTTTGGTTCGCAAGCCATCCAAAAAATGATTCAATATTTTCTTGCCTACTCATAGAGCTACCTCTATTTACTTTTATAGTTTTTATTTTTTTGCTCTGTGAGGGTCCATCACCATTTTAGCACCGCCCCTGTGTCGGCGGCGGTTGCTATTGCAGAGCTATCTTTGCTTGCTGGACCGCCAGGTACTCATAACCTCATCTCGCATCACAACCAATAACCCTCGCCATTGGCCGACGCGAAATCGCTTCATTCCTTCAACAACGCGTTTGCTGATTTTTTGACCATTCGGTTTCCGCAGGGCAATTATCAATATGCCGTAATGTTCTCTGTCGCGCTAAGATGCGAAACCTCTATCAGTTGTAATCAATATTCGCTTTTCCTCACATGCTTTTTTCAAAAGGAACTCGTCCGATGTGCCTTTATCCGGCGTGCCTCGGATATCGAGAACATCGTGCCCCATTTGGCGCAGCTCCTGCACGCCCATCAAAGGGATATTCTCATCGACAAGTATTTTCACCTGTGGCCCTTTTTATTCCCCTATGGGTGTAACATGCTCTTCGGCAAGAGAGGCGGCATAATCCAGAGCAGCAAGAATATCTTCCCGTTGGAGAGACGGGTATTCCTTCAAAAGATCCTCCAATGCGTCGCCGTTGGCCAGCATGCCGATAATCTGATAAACGGGTATCCGCGTGCCTTTGATACAGGCCTGCCCGTGGCAGATATTAGGGTCGATTGTGATTCGTTCACTCATCATATTTACTTTCTGGAATAGTTGTCTGTACCATATATTATATAAATTTGTGTGAACTATTCCAGCAGATTTTTGTTGCTCATTAACACTAAATCTGAAATTTCAGCACCGCACCGGTGTCGGCGGAGGTGGCCATCGAGGCGTATTTTGCGAGGTAGCCCTTTGTTACACGCGGCATTGGCGGTTTCCAGTTTTTTTTGCGCGCGGAAAGTTGCTCATCGGACAATTTGACATTTATTTTGTTGTTCGGAATGTCGATTTCGATAATGTCGCCGTTTTTCAACAAACCTATCGGGCCGCCTACCGCCGCTTCCGGACTGATATGGCCGATGCAGGCCCCCCGCGTTCCGCCGCTGAATCTGCCGTCGGTAATCAACGCAACAGACTCACCAAGACCCGCCCCCGCAATATAACTTGTCGGGCTGAGCATCTCCTGCATTCCCGGCCCCCCTTTCGGCCCTTCATAACGAATCACCACAACATCGCCCGCCTTCACCTTGCCGGCCAGGATACCATCGCAGGACTCTTCCTCGCTCTCGAAAATAACCGCAGGGCCCGTGTGCGTCAACATTGACTCTGCGACCCCGGCGGTCTTGACAACGCACCCATTCGGCGCCAGGTTGCCCTTAAGAATAGCCAGTCCGCCGGTCTTCGAGTAAGGATTATCCAGCGGACGAATCACCTCTTTATTCTTGATCACCGCATCGGCGATTGTCTCACCGAGCGTTTTGCCGGTTACCGTCAGGCAAGCGGTATTCAAGAGGTTCGGAATCTTGCTGATTTCTCTTAGTATCGCGCTTACGCCGCCGGCCGCATCGACATCCTCCACATGAAACTTACTCGATGGCGATACCTTGCAGATATTGGGGCACCTGGCCGAAATAGCGTTTATACGCTCAAGGTCATACTCGATACCCGCCTCACTGGCAACCGCCAATGTGTGCAGCACAGTATTCGTCGAGCCGCCCATCGCCATATCCAGAGCAAGGGCGTTGTCCATGGATTCTACCGTGATTATATCCAGCGGCTTGATGTCCTTTGCGACCAGCGCCATAATCTGTTTACCCGCCGCTTTGTAAAGCTCTTCTCTTTTTGGATTCACCGCCAAAATCGTACCATTGCCCGGCAGAGCCATTCCAATCGCCTCACAAAGGCAGTTCATTGAATTGGCCGTGAACATTCCCGAACAGCTTCCGCAGGTTGGACAGCCGGTGCGCTCGAGCTCTTTCAACTCCACCTCGTCAATTTTGCCGGCATTGAATGCCGCTACAGCTTCGAATATGCTGATAAGGTCGACCGGTTTGCCGTCCCTGGTCTTGCCGGCCGCCATAGGCCCCCCGGATACGAAAATCGTAGGAATATTCAGCCTGACCGCCGCCATCAGCATGCCCGGTATGATTTTGTCGCAGTTGCCAATACAGACAAGACCGTCAAAACAGTGCGCCCGGACCATTGTCTCCACCGAATCGGCGATAATCTCACGCGAAGCAAGAGAATACTTCATGCCTGTATGACCCATGGCAATTCCGTCGCACACCGCTATTGTATTAAACTCAAAAGCGGCTCCTCCGGCCTCACGAACAGCCTTCTTGACGATTTGACCCACTTTGTTCAAATGGACGTGCCCCGGCACAATCTCGCAAAAGCTGTTGGCAATACCGATAAAAGGCTTGCCAATGTCATCGTCTGTTACGCCGCACGCGCGAAGCAGGGCCCGGTGCGGCGCCCGCTGAAAGCCTTTCTTAATCGTGTCGCTTAACATTTATGCCCCTTTCTTCAAGAACGGCTCATAAAGTAAACCCCAAAGCCACAAAAAGCCGATTTTAGCCGCTGATGGAGGACAAATAAAGAAAAATTGGTTGTGTCCGGAAAGATAAAACGTATAATTACAGTTTGAATTTGCCATAAAATCAATACTTGTAAGGAGAGCGAACGATGGTGTCGGACAGAATTTTCACTTGCATGGCGGCAGCACTTTTCCCGCTTCTTCTGGCAGCAGGCTGTGCCCCTTCCGCCAAAGGGCCTGTCAAAACCGGGGAACCTGAATTAGTCCTGAAGTTTACCCCGCAGGATTTAACAACCTACAGGCTGATAACGGAAGAAACCAGAGGCGTCCAGTTTGAAGGTTCCCTCGGTGATGATGCCACCCTGAAAGGCGGCAGGACCGGTGATAGGGTCGAAATGACCTTCACGCAGCAAATACAAGGCATCGACAGCAAGGGCAATGCCACCGCAAAGATTACAATCAAAAACTTGAAGTATTTTGCTCAGGTCAAAGACCGCCCTGTTCTTGACTTCGACAGCTCGAAGGAAAAAGACCAGAGCAACCCTTTGGCGAAGCTAATCGGCCAGAGTTACACGATAGAGATTACACCGGACGGCCAGGTTGCGCAAGTCACGGATTTCCAGAACGCACAGAGTGTAATTAAGGGCGGAACCCTTCCCGGCGCCAGAGGTCTGGCCCTGCTTGCACCGGATGCAATTAAGGAGCGGCACACAATTTCAGCCCTCGCAATTAAGGATAAGAAGAAGGTGCGCCCGGGCGACAGTTGGAGCAGCATAAAAACCTTCTCTTTCGGTTTGATGGGGACAAAATCGTACGAAAGAGTCTACACACTGGAAGAAATTAAGGACGTTGGTAACCGCCGAATCGCTGCCGTCGAGATGAAAGCAATTCCCACTTCAGAGACCGCGGCCGAGCTCCACAAAGAGCAGCCAACAAGCGACTTCTCGAAAATGTTCGACAGCAACGAAACGTATGCCGGCCAGTTAGAACTGAATCTGACCGATGGCAAGGTCGAAAAATATGATGAAAAACTGCACTTGGAGTGGATTATCGTGGACCCAACGGCCAAACAAAAAGGCAATAAAGAACCTGACACCCTGAAAATGGGGACCACCCAGCTATACAGCCTCGAAAGAATTGATTGAAACCAGCCTTTTGGCGCGTGTGAGGTTCCGGCACACTCAGCGGCCGGCTAATGTATCGGTTTTGCAACTGGTGCACTAAGGTCAAATTAGCTGAAAGGACAGTAATTGAAAACTAAACTGACGATTCTCATCGCTATCGCCCTAGGCATTATCGCCGGGTGTGAACGGCCTGTCGAAGTAAAAGAACCACTGCAGATTGAAAAACAACCTCCGGCCGAGGCAGGAGAGCTTTTCACGGTCGATTTCAAAGAAGGCCAAACCCTGCGGTACAAGTTTGGTTCCAGCAGAAAGATAGTGCTCGTTTGGGGCCCGGGTGAAACCAAATCCAAATCCGCCAAAGACAAAGACACTGTCGACGAATCTTCCGAGTCGATGGAAATGGTGGTTGCATACACGCCCGTTAAAGTAGACCCCTACGGCCTTACGACTATCAAGGCGACCTGCGAATCGGTAAACGTCCAACGAACCGCACGCAAAGGTCAGCGCCCTTTAAAAGACGCCGTGGAAAGCCTCGGCGGCAAGAGCTTCACATTCACCGTCCGGCCCACCGGCAAAATAGAGGATTACTCGGAGCTGGAGAAACTCATCAAGGAAACCGGCGAAAAAGCATTTCGGCCGCCCAGCGCTCAGGGGAGAGTTAAAGAGCCCGATATGATAACCGACTTTATAACCACCCAGTGGTTTCTGTGGGACTCCATTTCGAGTATAGAAAAACCCACCGAAGGAGTATCAGCAGGCCAGAGCTGGAAGTCCAAGCTGCTGTTGCCCGCCCCGATGGTGATGTGGAAAGCCAGAGACGTCACTTACAGACTGGACAGAATCCAACAAACCGAAAAAGGTCGGGTTGCCGCAATACGCAGCTCCTATTCACTTGCCGACTCAGTTCCGCCGAGCTGGCCGATACCCTACAGCGGCAGTTTCCAGGTAAGCGGCAGGTTCGGCCTGCTCAGAGGCTTCCAGGTGCAGGATTTACAGGGCACCGGCGAGGAGCTGTTCAATATGGACGCGGGCCGAGTAGAGCAGTACGGCCAGCAGTACAAAATGCAAGTGTCGGCTTTCCTGCTATTCCCCCTGCCGGGGACAAATCCCCAGATAAGCATCGAACAACGATTGACAATGCAGCTTCTCGGCGATTAACGGAACCTGTACGCAAAAGCACGGAGGTAGTTTGACACTGGAAAGCAAGAATCTTTGGGCCCCGTGGCGAATCGCATACGTTCAAGGCTTGAGCAAGAGCAGCGAGTGCTTTATCTGCCATAATCTGACAAGCCCACAGGACGACAATAAGAACCTGGTGTTGTGGCGCTCGAGCTGCTGCATTACGGTGCTCAATCGGTTTCCATACAACAACGGGCATCTGCTTATAGCGCCGAACAGGCATATTCCGGACCTTGACCAGGCAACCGACGAAGAGCTGCTTGAAATGACCAAGCTGGTCAGAGAATCGAAAAAGGCGCTGTCTCTGGCGATACAACCTCACGGGTTCAACGTGGGGATGAATTTTGGCCGATGCGCCGGCGCCGGGCTGCCCGAGCATCTGCACATACATTTGGTCCCCCGATGGAACGGGGACACCAATTTCATGAGCGTGTGCGGTGACGCCAAGGTCATCAGCCAGAGCCTCAGTGAACTGTTCGAACTGTTGAAGCAGGTGAGCAAAGAACATAACCTTCCCCGTTTATAATGTCTGACGCCCTACCTGGCCGGCGATTATTCCGCTTATGAACGATATTTTTCCGATTGCTTAAATGACTCCCGTCCATATCGAATCCCTTCGACGATATTGCCCAACAATAGTTTTATCAGGCGGTCAAGCTCAGTTCCGCTTCTATAGTCGGCTTTGGCGATAAAATTCACTCTCTCGGCCTTTAGCAGCTCCACGCAGGTTTTCCTGCCGCGAGAGCTATTGGATTTATAAACGGCAATGGCGTAGCCGCCATTTTTTCTGATTACGGTCATACACGGGACATCGGTCAGCCCGTCGCCGATATACATAATGTTTTGAAAGGGTACAGGTCGCAAAGGCAGGGGCATATGTAAATTGATGTTTTCGCTGAGGTTTTCTTTGCCTTTGTTGATTCTGAAAATGAACTGGGTTTTCAAGGTGTCGTTCACTATTACATTCGGGAACGTCGCGGCCCCATATTCGTCGTAATAATATTCCGAGGCAAATATCTTATAAAAATATCCGGCTATGGCCGTTCCCGATATAATTTCCTTCAGGCCCGCTGAAATTATGTAATGCCTAAGCTCTATATTCTCAGCAAATTGTTTCTTGACGTAATTATTTATTCTTTCGAAATAAGTCTGGACGCCCGGGAAATAACTGATTTTTTTAGCCAATTCTTTGAGTCTTTCGGCGGTAAGCGGGAAACGCCTGGATTTGGATTTTTCAAGCATCAAACGCATATAAGCGACAATCGCTTCGCCGTTTGTTCGGGCTGACTCCTGGTTTACCTGCTTCCAGAAGCTCTTTCCGTGCCTGATGCCGATTTCCGGCAGGATTGTGTATTCCTGCATTGGCTGCGGGGTGAGCGTGCCGTCAAAGTCATAAACAACCGCGATAATATTGTGCTTAAACGCTTTGCTCATACTAAACCGCCTGTTTTGCTGATTGAGTTAACGAGAGATATTATCCGTCTTTTGGTCGGCCTGTCAAACGTAGCAACGTTTTTTTGCTTCCAAAACAGGTTCGGCAGGCTCACTACTGGTTGGGTTTGATCCGGCTTCGCCATCCCGGCTTCGTGGAGCACTTCGCCGCGGCAAGGAGGCTTCGCCGCGACAGGTTGGGTTTGTTTGGGTTTGATTGGGTTTGTTTTTTGGGCGTCTGGAGGCAGTTTCATTTTTTGTAATCCTTTGTCAGAACGGAGGTTGCGTTCATATTCGGTAGAGGCAAATTGGGTTTGTTTGGGTTTGTTTTTGGCGGGTCTGAAGGGCTCGTGTATTTTCATAAGTCTTTTTGGAATAAAGGGTTTTGAATCCGCCGGAGGCGGACAAGATTGGGTTTGTTTTGCATAAAAGGGCGAATTTGTAGAGGCTTCTCGACAGATGTAGAGCAGCGATGGCAGCGGTCCCGGTGAGATAGCTGCCTTATAGGCAGGTAAGACCATCTCACGGGATAAATTTTGGGCTTGAGTGGACATTGTAAGATCCTCAGTTTTCAGGGGTCAGGGGGCAGTTTTCAGTATTTAGTATTGAGTATTTAGCATTTTAGTTTGATGGGTATTATACAGGATTTGGGGTTGGAAGTAAAGGGAAAACTGTGCATGCACAGAAATTCTAAATCCTAAGCTCTAAACCCTAAAGAAATCCGAAAATCAAATTTTCAAATGCGACAAACGAGGTTTAATCGCAGATTTTTTGGATTTGGGGGAAAATTGGGTTTTTAGCGTATTTTTCTTTACAATCAGTAATAAAGATATATATTATAATTATGGTTTAGCGGAGTGGAAATAAGCTCCTCTACCAGCCAGACATCACAATCACACCGCTTTCCATGGAAAAGTGACTCAGCGTATATAAAATGAGTAAATTGAGGTTTGAGGCATGACAGAAAACAAGTATAAATTTCTTAATGACAGACCAGTAAGAGAAGACACGATAGGTCACTACAAAATAATAGCAAACCAGTTATTTGATACGATACATTGTAATCTGGATAAGCCTTTTGTAATCGGCCTGTTTGGTTCGTGGGGAACGGGAAAGAGCTCAATAGTTGAAATGCTAGAATCGCGATGCGAGAGAGAGAGAAAAGGAAAGACAAAGGTTGTAGTGGTTGATGCCTGGCGACAAGACAAAGACATCTTTAACAGGCAGTTCTTGAAGAAGGTAGGGATGGAGCTTCTTGCAGAAACGGAGTTTGAAAAGGTTAAGGACGAGATTGAAAAAAAGACTACGGATAATCAGAGTAGATGGAAGCCGACCGAAGAAGCGGAAAAAGAGTATAAAAAATACAGGCTGTTTATTTTGTTCTTAATTCTTGGAGCCATTGTATATTGGTTCGTTACTAAAGAATATGAACAAGTATTTCCAGTTGGTACTGTAGCGGCAGGGGTTTTGGCATGGCTTATTGCAAGATACTTTCAATACTTATTGCCTAAGTATTCTGTTAGGACGGATAGTACAACTGTAAATGTAGCAGTTCATGATATTGATCATTTTAGGGAGGTTTATTTTGACAAGATTATTGGGAAAACAAAATTCGAATGTGTATGCATTGTAGTTGATAATCTCGATAGGGTGGAGGCCAAGGACGCGTTAACAATAATACGAACACTAAAGACATTTATAGTGGACGCAAAAGAGGACGAAGGGACGGAAGAAGAAGTTGAAGAGAAATCATTAAATAAAGTTGTTTTTATTGTGCCTTGTTGTAAGGAAGAGCTCGAAGAGCATATTAAAAAATCTGAGGCAGTTGATGACGAGAAAGAGTTCCTTAAGAAGTTTTTCAATGTTTCTTTCAGAATCCCTGAGTTTCGGGAGCAGGATGCATTTCAATACGCAAGAGGGTTGCTTGATAAAATGGGGTTGGATTTTGTCGAGAAGCATAAAAATACAATCTGCCATATTCTGAGTGAGGGATACGGAAAAAATCCAAGGAAAGCAAAGATATTTCTGAACAATTTTCTTATGAGGTACAATGTGGCGAAGGTATGTGAAGAGGCGCGCAAAATAGAGGCAGGCGTAATTACCGAACATCCGGACTGGCTGGCCATGTATATGGCAGATGAAGAATTAGGTACGGGCAGTCGATGTTATTTTAAACGTTTAAGCAGAGAGATTGATCCGGAATGTAAAGCTGCGATTAGGTTCCTAAAAAGAGCAAATGATTTTGATTTGATCAGCGATTTTGACGAATTGCTCCAGATGGCACGCCGCAATGAGGAAAAATTCGCTGGTCGACTTTCTGAAAGGGCCAGCGAGAGTCAAGACATCATTGATGCTATATGGAGAAATATCAGCGTTGGAGATATTAGAAGTCAAGTCAACGTTATAGCGTCAGTTATTTGTGCAATTGAAAAAAACGGGGAAATTGTTGTATCTCCATCTGTAACTGACCAGATG
>Ga0307377_10000082_pt1 | contig 136960 bp, 127 predicted proteins | sample TR3MG_FD_202535 | JGI IMG/M metagenome (GOLD analysis project Ga0307377, IMG submission 202535) | Soil microbial communities from Risofladan, Vaasa, Finland - TR-3 | ecosystem: Environmental > Terrestrial > Soil > Coastal area > Acid sulfate soil | place: Finland: Risofladan, Vaasa...
CGCTGTACGTCTGCGCCCCGCTGAACAGGGTCGTCCCCGTCCCCGCGCTCTGCGTAAAGCTCGCCGCATCTACCGTACTCGAGAAGGTCGCTCCCCCCGCCGACGCCACCGTGATCGCTCCAAGGGCCACCACCGACCCCACCGTTCCGGTTACCGAAATGGTCCCCGTGCCCGCCGTCAGGTTCAGGTTCTGCGCACCGTCCAGCGTCGAACTGAACGTGATGTTCCCCGCTCCCGCACCCGTGTTCAGCGCCACTGCCCCCGTCAGGCTCACCGCCGTCGCGAACGAAATGTTCGCGTCCGCCGTCGTTATGTCCCCCGCCAGCGAGTTCGTTCCCGCCCCCGTCTGCGCGAATGCTCCAGCGGTACTCGTTATGTCCCCGCCCGCTCCGGTCGTGAAGACACCAGCGTTGACCACGCTCACCGTCGTAGCCGACAGGACCGCGTTGACCGTCAGCGCCGATCCCGTGAACGAGAACGCCCCGCTGTACGTCTGCGCCCCGCTGAACAGGGTCGTCCCCGTCCCCGCGCTCTGCGTAAAGCTCGCCGCATCTACCGTATTCGAGAAGGTCGCTCCCCCCGCCGACGCCACCGTGATCGCTCCAAGGGCTACCACCGACCCCACCGTTCCGGTTACCGAAATGGTCCCTCCGCCAGCGGTCAGGATCAAGCCTTGCGCCGCGCCATTGGAGATGCTGGAACCGAAGCTTATGCCGCCCGTCGCGCTGACGCTCGTCGTTCCGCCCCCGTTCAGCGTCGCCGCGCCGGACCCCGTGAAAACGCCGCTCCCCAGACTTATCCCAATCCCCGAAAAGCCTATGCCGCCGCTCCCGGGGGTCAAGGTCAAATTCCTGTTGCTCGAACCATACGCTCCGGTCACCGCGATCGTGGCGGTTCCGCCGTTCGTTACGGATAAGGCGTATGGCGCTGCTGCCGTTCCCGTCAAGCTGATGTTACCCGTATGCCCCGCCGCGCCGACCGTGAAAGATCCGGCCGTGAAGCCAGCCCACGCTGAGGAATAGTACACGCTCGTCGCCAATGCCGTATCGGTATCGCCGAACTCTATCGTGAAGGTCGTCGTTCGCGGCGTCAACGACACCGTTCCCGTCCCCGCGTTCACCGTATTGGCGCCTGCCAGCGTCAACCCGTCTACCGTCAGCGCGATGTTGCCGTTCGGTGTAGCCACGGTTGATAGATCGGCGTTCGCGGCCAGCGCCACTCCGCCGGTCGATACGCTCAATGCCGTGGCCGCGATGGCGCCCACCGTTACGTCTCCGCCGAAGCTCACCGTTCCTGTGCCGTTCGTCGTCAGCGACAGATCCTGCGCCCCCGACACAGGCCCCGCGAAGCTTATCGAGCCGTTGTTCGCCGTCGTCGCCACGCTCACCGCCGCGCTCGACAGCGTCGCCGTATCGGTCCCCAAGGTCCCGAACGAGACGGACCGCCCCGCGCTCAGCGCCAGCCCGTCAAGCGTCACTCTCCCTGCAAAGCTCGTCGCCGTGTCCCCAGACCCGATCATCGTATCGCCCCGCAGCGTCGCGTCCGGCGTTATCGCCAACCCGCTTGCCGTCGCCACCGTGTTCTGAAAGAAAACGCCCGTGCCCGCAGTCGTAACCGTTATAGCCGCGCCCGTACTGTCGCCCACCGGTGTCGAGTTCCCCACAGTCCCCGTGAACGTTACGCTCCCCGTTCCCGCGGCCAGACTCATGTCGAACGCGCCGTTCACCGTCGAAGCGAAGGCTATATTTCCCGCCCCCGCTCCCGTATCCGCGCTTATCGACGCCGTCAGCGTCAGAGCCGTCGCGAAGGAGAGGTTGGTTCCCGTGGTCGTAATATTCGAACCGAGGCTGTTCGCGCCGGCTCCGTTCTGGGTGAACGCTCCCGTGCTCGCGATGGTTCCCGCGGCGTTCTTCGTGAAGGTCCCGGCGTTCGTTATCGTCGTCGTCCCGCCCACCGTCAGTCCGGCGTTCACCGTCAGAGCCGTCCCGGTGAACGCGAAGTTCCCCGTGTAGTCCTGAACCCCGCCGAAGGTCGTCGTCCCCGTCCCCGCGCTCTGCGTGAAGCTCGCTGCCCTGAAACCGGCGCTCGTCACGTCCGCGGCGCTCGCGATCGTCACCGTGCCCAGCCGCGTGGTTCCAACATTGCCCGTGAACGTGATGCTCCCCGTCCCCGCGGTCAAGGTCAGGTTCTGCGCCCCGTCGAGGGTAGAACCGAAATCGATGTTTCCGGCGCCACCGCCGTTGCTCAGCGCCACCGCTCCGGTCAGGGTCACCGGCCCGGCGAATCCTATCGCCCCGCCGCTGGTCGTGATGTTCCCGGCGGTGGAAACGATTCCCGCTCCGCCTTGGCTGAACGCCCCGGTCGCCGTGATATTCCCCGTAGCCATGATCGTCAACTGCGTTCCGGGATCCAAGGTCACCGTTCCTCCGCCGTTCGTAGTGATCGTTCCGTTCACCACGATATTCGCGGCGGTAACCGAAAGCCCGGCGGCAACGTTGAAATTCAGGGCTCCGTCAAAGGTCGTCGTTCCTGAACCCGCGCTCTGAAGGAGGTTCGACGCGCGGAAGCTCACGGTCGTCACATCGGTAGCGCTCGTAATGGTCGTTGGTCCCAACCGTCGGATTGCCCCCGCCGCTTGAGAAAAGACTATGCTTCCCGTACCGGCCAGGAGCGTCAGCGCTTCCGCTCCGTTCGTCGTCCCGTTCACCGTTCCAGAAAAGCTAAGGTCTCCCGCCCCCGCCCCCGTCGACAGCTGCACGTTTGCCGTCAGCGTCACGGCCGTCGCGAAGGATAGAGCGGTTCCCGTGGTCGTGATATCCGAGCCGAGGCTGTTCGCGCCGGCTCCGTTCTGGGTAAACGCCCCCGTACTCGTGATAGTTCCCGTCGAGTTCTTCGTGAAGGTCCCCGCGTTCGTTATCGTCGTCGTCCCGCCCACCGTCATTCCGGCGTTCACCGTCAGAGCCGCTCCGGTGAACGCGAAGTTCCCCGTGTAGTCCTGAGCCCCGCCGAAGGTCGTCGTCCCAGTCCCCACGCTCTGCAGGAAGCTCGCCGCGTTGACCGTGCTCGAGAACATCACGGTTCCAGCGGTCGTAACCGTGATAGCTCCCAGCGCCGTTCCGGCTCCCGCCGCCCCTGTCACCGTGACAGTACCGCCCGCGTCGATGAGGTCCAGCGCGAAGGTTCCGTCTATAGCGTTCCCGAAGGCGATCGTCCCGCCGCCCGCTGTCAAGGTCGAATTAGCACCTAAAGTCACCGCTCCCGAGAACGTCTGGTTCCCCGTCGTCGTCACCGTCGACCCCAGCGTACTCGTCGTCCCGACGTCGAGGCTCGTCAAGGGAGTCGTTCCACCGATCGCGCCGTTTAAGGTCAAGCTGCCGGTAATGGAGACAACGCCCCCGCCTTCGATCGCTCCGCCGGCCGGCACCGATAGGTTCCCCCCGACGGTGAGGGTATTGCCGCCAACGCTCAGGACACCCGTCACGGTCACAGCGTTCGTGATAGTCATGTTGCCGGTAAGGGTCATAGTCGCGCCGGTCTGGATGGAAAGGCTCAGGTAGGTTCCGCTTACGCCGAGGTTGGGATAATTCGGCGCTCCGGTCTGGATGATGACATCGTCCCCCAACACTGGGAGGACGCCGCCAATCCAATTTCCGGTGTTCACCCAATTGCCATCGAAGGCTCCGTTCCATGTGATGGTGGCTGCCCAGGCGGTACTGGAAAGAGAGAAGAGAATCAATGACGCGAACAGTATTTTCCGCATGGAGCAACACCTCTCAACCTGTTAGCCTACCTGAAGTATACCTCAAGCAATGCGATTCTTTCCATTAGAAGGCGCCATGGTGGGGCACCTGTGGCGAAAATTCCTCTGGCTACATCCGGAATTCCGGGTTATTCTGCGGAACTCCGCAACTCTTGTGGTCGCGCGGAGTCTAATCAAAGGATTTTTATGTCGTATTGAGCCCCGCAAGGAGCCCAGGAGAGAAGGTAGCCGTGTACAAACTGGCAAAACAGACGCTTCGCGATATCCTTGTGCAGAGTTCAGAGACCTATGCCGAACGGCAGGCGCTCCGCACGGTCGATGGGTCTACCATCATCGAGTACCGTGACCTTGCTCCGCTCGCGGCCGCGTTCGCCGACAGGCTCGAGGCGGCAGGCCTCAAGCGCGGCGACCGTGTCGTGCTGCTGTCGGAGAACAGGCCAGAATGGGGCGTGGCCTACCTCGGCGCCACGGCCGCCGGCTACGTAATCGTGCCGATACTCGTGGATTTCATGCCCGAGCAGATAGCCAACATCATTGCGCACGCTGAGGCCAGGGCCATAGTCGTATCGGATAAGACGACAGCAAAGGTCGGTTCTTTCAAGGGAACGACTATAGCCATCGAGTCGCTCGCTTCGCCGGAGGCTCGCGTGTCCGCGGCCGGGACCAGCCCGGCCACGGCCTTCCCGTCTGTCGATGAAGACTCGCTGGCTGCAATCCTTTATACCTCGGGCACCACGGGCACTTCCAAGGGTGTCATGCTGACGCACAAGAACCTCGTTTCAAACGTCATAGCGTCCAGGTCGATCATCAGGATGCACCGCACCGACAGGTTCCTGTCGATACTGCCGCTGGCGCACACCTACGAGTGTACGCTTGGCTTCATCAACGCGGTGGCCCAGGGCAGCTCGGCCTGGTATCTTGACAAGCCGCCGGTCGCCTCGGTTCTGTTGCCCGCGCTCAGGCAGGTCAGACCGACGATCATACTGTCCGTGCCGCTGATCATCGAGAAGGTATACCGGGCAAGCGTTCTGCCAACACTGCAGAAGATGAGCCTTTACAGGCACGAGTGGCTCAGGCCGCTTCTGTACAGGCTGGCAGGCATCAAGCTCAAGAAAACCTTTGGCGGGCGTGTCCGCTTCTTCGGCATCGGCGGTTCAGCTGTCGCTCCGGATGTGGAAGCGTTCCTTCTTGCTGCCCACTTCCCCTATGCCATAGGCTACGGCCTCACGGAGACATCGCCCCTCATAGCGGGCAGCAGGCCATACAAGACGATCCTGCGCTCAACTGGACCCGCCCTTAAAGGCGTGGAGTTGCGCATTGCCGATCCTAAGCCTGATACCGGCGAAGGTGAGATCCAGGCACGCGGCCCTAACATCATGCAGGGCTACTACAAGGATCCCGAAAAGACAAAAGAAGTCTTCAGCGAAGACGGCTGGTTCCGCACCGGAGATTTGGGAATTTTTGATGAGCGGGGCCGGCTCTTCATACGTGGCAGGCTCAAGACCATGATCCTGGGCGCCTCGGGCGAGAACATCTATCCCGAGGAGATAGAGGCGCTTATCAACAAGTCGGCCTACGTCGCCGAGTCACTGGTCGTCAGCGAAGGCTCTGGCCTGACAGCACTGGTACAGCTCAGGCAGGAAGTGCTTGACGACCTCAAGGCCAAGGCCCAGGACAGCATGGAGACCTTCGAGCGCACTACCGAGGATATGCTGGAGTATGTCCGCAAGGAGGTCAACTCCGGTCTTTCGGCGTTCAGCAAGGTGACCAAGGTAGTCCTGCACCATGAGCCATTCGAGAAGACGCCAACACAGAAGATTAAGCGTTTTCTCTACGGCATCCACGGGAAAAAGGGCTGAACGGCCGTATTTTTATGCACGGTACACGGATACGGGGCGTCTCTTGACCATCGTTCCGCCGAGGTGTTATACCGCCCGCGCAGGACGGAGCGCCCGGGTCGCCCTTGTACGTTTCGGGCGCTGTTCCGTCACCAGCACGCATCAGTCAATCAAGGAGGATTCACATGCCCGTCAATCTTAAAGGAAGAAGTTTTCTGACACTGAAGGATTTCAGCCCCGAGGAGATCCGGTATCTGCTCGACCTCTCCGCCAACCTCAAGGCCAAGAAGCGGGCCGGCATACGCGGCGACCTCCTCGAGCGCAAGAACATAGTGCTGATATTCGACAAGGCCAGCACCCGTACGCGCTGCGCATTCGAGACGGCCTGCTGGGATGAAGGTGGCAACGCCACCTTCCTGACAAACAGCCAGATGGGCAAGAAGGAATCGGTAGAGGACACCGCGAAGGTGCTCGGCCGCATGTACGACGGCATCCAGTACCGCGGCTTCTCGCAGAAGCTTGTCGAGGACCTGGCCGCACATTCCGGCGTGCCTGTCTGGAATGGCCTGACTGACGAAGACCATCCAACGCAGATCCTGGCCGACCTTTTGACCATAGAAGAGAACGTAGCCAAGCCATTGTCGGCATGCAAGCTGGTGTACTGCGGCGACGCCCGCAACAACATGGGCAACGCGCTTATGATAGGTTGCGCCAAGATGGGCATGTCATTCGTCGCTCTGGCGCCGAAGGAACTGTGGCCAAACGAGAGACTGACCGCCGAGATGAAGGCCGTAGCCCAGAAGACCGGCGGATCAATCGAGTTCTTCGACATCACCAGGGCCGACGAGGCGCTCAAGGGCGCCGACGCGCTCTACACCGATGTGTGGGTCTCCATGGGCGAGGAAGCCAAGTTCGAGGAACGCATCAAGCAGCTTGACAAGTACCGCGTAACGATGGACTTCATGAAGAAGACAGGCAACCCCAATTGTCTGTTTCTGCACTGCCTGCCCGCCTTCCATGACACCGAGACCGATGTGGGCAAGGACATCGAGAAGAAATACGGCCTTAGGAACATGGAAGTCGCCGATGATGTCTTCCGCCACAAGAACTCCAAGGTCTTTGACGAGGCCGAGAACCGCCTGCATACGATAAAGGCCATCATGGTCGCGACCATAGGCCGTCAGTAGGCGCTCGCTACAACACGACGACATGGGGCTGCCCAGGGATGAACCCGGGCAGCCTGTTTTTTTCAATTCAGGAACGCCTCACCGATTTTCTCGGAAGGCCCCGTGGAGATGACTTTCCGGCAATTCAAATGCATGATCTTCATAGATAGAAGGTCAATCCAATCCTGCCGCCGCCGAGGCTTTGAAGCATCACTCCATCGCCTGGATCTTCGCCCTCGTCCCATGATTGATCCATGCCAAAGCTCATATCAGTGAAAACACCAAATCGTCCAGCCACGGTATGTTGGAGAGGACTTCACCATCAAGGAACTGCTGTGGGCCGGCAAGCACTGGGGCGAGGCGGATCTGTCTCCGTCTCTGGCAGAAGCTGCCCATCATGGCTTCCTTACAGGCTGTTCGAATTTCTCGCGTGCGAGGATTGAGCTCTGTTCGGGCGATTGGGACGATGCGCGACGATTCATCGAATCTGGCTTGGCCGTTACCCCTGATAACGTGTTCCTGCTTTCATGCCGTTGCCACCTGGAGTATATGGTTGGAGACGCTTCGGCCGGCGACCGGTACCGCGCCAGGCTGGAGACCGAGTCGCGCCGGACACCCAGCGGCCCCTACACGGCGCATATGCACGTGGCTTCTACCGCCATTGCCCGCACATTCATGACAGAGGATGCGCGAGGCATATCCCGCTATTCCACAGTACTGCAGGATATGGCAACAGCGCCCGGGGAGCATCCCTTTGTACTGTTCCGGGTCAGGATATTGCTTGGATTTGTCGCTTGGCTATCGGGCAATGCGGAGGCTGGCCGCAGGGCCTACAGGGACTTGCGGGCGCTGCCGCATATCTATGTCGTCCATCCTTATCACCTGGAACGGGCGATGGGACTGGCCGCCCATGCGTACGGCGACCACGCGGTGTCGCGGGCTCATCTTCGTGAAGCCGTGCGCTGGGCCCGACACTATGGCGACCAACCAGCGGAAGCCTGGATACGCTTTGAACTCGGCGATGCGCTTGCCAGCCCTGCATCGGGTGTGGAGGATCTGGCCGATGCGCGCCGCATCATACTGTAGAGCGCGGAAGCCGCGCATGGATTGAGGATGCTGCCGCTGGAGAAGCGGGCGCGGCGCAAGATCGAAGAGCGTTCTGGTTCGCTCTGCAATGGTCATGCCGACCACCCGCACCTCTCCGCGCGCGAGCGGGAGGTGCTCGATCTTGTGGCGGATGGCCTGACAAACAAGGCCATCGCTGCCCGGCTCGGGATAAGCGCCAATACCGTCGCCAATCACCTGCAGCATGTACTGGAGAAGTCGGGCACGGCCAACCGGACGGAAGCCGTCCTCCTGGCGCGAAGGCTGGGGCTCATCGAGTAAGCGATAATGGCCAGATCGCGGCTGGCAACGCATGACTCATGCACAAGAGGTCATACGAGCAGGAGTTCGACCTTGACCTTGTGAGTTTCATCTTCAACAAAAATGTGCTCGCCGCGCTGCATTCTCGCCTCAAGGATCAGGTATATCCTGATCGCCTTCTTTATTACTGCTGTTTTCGTCATATCGTTCCGCTCCGCCAGCTGCTCGAGAGAACTCATTTCGTCTTCAGACAGGTTGAGCGTCATCGTCTTCTTTTCTGACATGTCTGTATCTCCCGTTCCACAGAATATCACATGAATAGATGCCCTTCAATATAATAAACTCCAATATAAGCCAATATTAACCCTAATTATATGTATTTGATACTTGCTTTATAGCTATTATTGGTGTATATTCTAACCAAGAGGTACAAGAATGAGAACATTTACAAAGAAAGTGATGAACGGAATCGTGATTCTGGCGATGGGAGCCTTCATCGCTTCATGCAATAGCCCTATGGGCTTGAGCACCAGCATTGACGGCGACAGGCTGCTGACGGCTTCCAGCGGCACGAGCCCAATGGCTTCGAATCTCGGCATGGCCGAGTCCTTCGCGGTCTTCGGCGGCGGAGCGGGCATCACCAACCAAGGCATCTACACCGCGATACACGGCGATATGGGCACCACCGGTGCCTCGACAATGCTCACCGGATTTCACAGCGCTACCTTCAGTTACGCCGAGACGCCCCTGAATGTGGGAGCGGTGACCGGCAACGTGTACACCAACGCCCCCCAGGGAACGGCCAGCGATTTCGAGTATGCAAAATTGGTAGCCGCCGATGCGTTGGTTGCCTTCAATGACCTGGCTTCAAGGCCTGATGGCATCGATCCGGGCGCCGGACAGCTCGGCGGGCTCACACTCGTCCCGGGTGTCTACAAGTCTGCTTCGGGAGCATTCCTGCTTACCGGATCTGACCTTACGCTCGACGCACAGGGCAATACCGATGCAGTCTGGATCTTCCAGATGGCCAGCTCGCTGACGGTGGGAACTCCGCTGGCATCACGCAGCGTGATCCTGGTCAATGGTGCCAAGGCCAGCAATGTATTCTGGCAGGTAGGCAGCGCCGCGACAATCAACGGAGCGGGCGGCGGCACCATGGCAGGTACCATCATAGCCAGCGCCGGCATGACCTTCTCGACTGCAGGCAATGAATCGGTGACCACCCTCAACGGCAAGGCTCTGAGTCTATTCGCTGCGGTCACGATGGTGAACACCGCCATCAACGCCGACGGTATTCCTTCGGCAGTGGTGGTTGAGGAACCGGTGGTTGAACCCATCGTACCGGCCCTTACAATAACCGGCAGCACCGCTGCCAGCGTAGTCGCTGTCCCCGGAGATGGTTTCATCATCGTCGACAATGATGGCGGGCTCGTGACGGTTACCGAAGTCGGTACTGGCACAATCGACATCACCAACGATGGTGGCATCATGACCGCGACCAACACCGGCAACGGCATCATGACCATCAACAGCAACGCCACCGGCGTCGTAACGGTAACCAACACTGGAAACGGCAACGTAACCGTCAACGCCACCGGAGCCGCGGCGATCACCGTCACCCACACAGGCGATGAAGATTACGTCTACGAGTAATACACAACTGCGGTAGCATTGGATATACATGGGGTCGTCTTCGGACGGCCCCTTTTTCATATCCGGAAACGGATCAATACGCAATCACTTCATGAACTGGGTGACTTCCTTTGCAAAGGTACGCGTGTTGATGGGCTTGCTGATGAATACGGCGTTGGGGATTGTCCTGATCTCCTCAATGCCTTCGGCCAGTACCGAAGCCGTAACAAAAACCACCGGGATATCACGCGTCTCGGGGTATAAGAGCAGTTGCTTGGCGGCATCGGAACCACGCATGTCGGGCAGCCTCATATCCATGATTATGATCCCCGGCCTTTTCTCCCTCGCGAGCGATATGCCCTTGGTGGCATTCTCGGCGATGAAGACCTCGAAGCCGGCGACCTCGAGTACATCCTTCTCAAGCAACAGATTGTTGGCATTATCGTCAATAACCAATGCTGTCTTTCCCATATTAAGCTCCTCGGTTCGAATGCACAGGTAGGGTGAAGCGGATTGCCGTCCCTTGGTCAAGGCCTTTCGATTCCACGGATAATACTCCTCCGTGAAGTTCCACCATCTTTCGTGAGAGGGGTAAGCCGAGTCCGGTGCCCTCGGTCAGGCGGGAATATGGAGTATCGACCCTGAAGAAGCCCTCGAATATCTTGTCCATGTTCTCGAGCGCTATGCCGACGCCGGTATCCCACACCTCTATCGCTATCGCTTCGCCTGTGCCGACGGCGCGGATGCCGATGTGCCCGCCTTCAGGCGTAAACTTGACGGCATTCGAAAGCAGATTGTATATGATTTCCTTGACACGGAGCTCGTCGGCGTCGATGTCTGGAAGGTCGTCGCTGATTTCGACGCGCATCTCCAGCTTCTTCTTCTCGGCCATGTCGGCAACGAGGAGCACCATTTCGCTCAACAGGGCCTTCATCGGCAGATGAGACAGCGTCAGCTTCATCTTGCCCGCTTCGACCTTCGCCATGTCAAGGATCTGGTTTATGAGCATCAGCAGGTGCTTTCCGCTTATCAGGACATTGTTGACATATTTTTTCTGCTTGTCGTTGAGCGGCCCGAAGGTTTCGTCGAACAGCACTTCGGAAAATCCGTTGATTGAATTGAGCGGGGTCCTGAGCTCGTGCGACATGTTCGCGAGAAACTCGGACTTCGCGCGGGCCGTACGCTTGAGTTCAGCCGCCAGGGCCTCGAGTTCTTCATGGGCCTTGCCCAGCCCGTTCTCTATCTCCCTGCGCTTGGTGATGTCCTCGATGACGAGGAGAATGATGCGTGGCTTTCCGGACATCCTCTGTATCTGACGAGCGTTCAGCAGCATGATGCGGCGGCCGATAGTGGCGAAATCGTGTTCGACTTCGTAATTGTCGAACGATGTCTTGAGCGGAAGTATCGTTTCAAGGAGTTCCCGCAGCTTCGGAATGTTCCATTGCTTGTTGCCCAGATCGTAAATGAGTTGCCCTACGGTCTCTTCTGGCTTTGCCTTGAAGACCTCATAGAACGAGCGGCTGGCCGTTACTACGCGAAGGTCCTGGTTCAGGGCTATCAGGGGTTCGCGGATAGTATCGATGATGCTCTCGGCGTATTCCCTGGCCTCATTCTCGGCTAGCTTTATCTTCTCGAGTTCCCGTCGTGTCTTCTCGAGACCGATCTCGATCTCACGGCGTTCGGTGATGTCCTCGATGGCAAGGAGAATTATCAGTTCCTGCCCCGAGACCCGCTGAATTTGGCGGGCATTCAGCAGCATGATGCGGCGGCCGATGGTCGCGAAGTCGTGTTCCACTTCGTAATTATCGAATGTAGTCTTCTGCGGTAGTATGGTTTCAAGAAGCTCCCGCAGCTTCGGGATGTTCCATTGCTTGTTGCCAAGGTCGTAGATGAGTTGCCCGACGGTTTCCTCTGGTTTTACCTTGAAGAAATCATAGAACGAGCGGCTGACCGATATAACCCGCAGATCCTGATCCAAGGCTATCAGTGGTTCCCGCACGGTATTGATAATGCTCTCCGAGTATTCGGGGGATCTGGTTATGCTCTCGATTTTGGTCGTTCATTGCTCCCTGCCGTCGACGACAGCAACCTACAATGTACATCATTACCGACGGCGGGTACAGCCTTACAGCACCCGCAGGTCAAGCTCGTCGGACAAGCGGCGTAGCGCCTCGAGTCCCGCGGCGGAGTTGCCGCGGTCGTCAAGGGCCGGGCCATAGACACCGATGCCCATGCGGTCGCGTACCGTCGCCATGATGCCGCCTCCTACGCCGCTCTTGGCCGGCACGCCCACGTCAACGGCAAACTCGCCAGAGCCATCGTACATGCCGCAGGTGACCATGAGGCTCTTGCAGACGCGTGCCGTGCGCGCGGCAAGAACGCGTGTCCCGCGTATGGGGTCGAGACCCTCGGCGCACAGGATTGCTCCGACGCGCGCCAGATCGACAGCGTCTACCGACACGGCGCACTGCGCGAAGTACACGTCCAGAGTTTCCTCCACCTCACCAGGCAGAATATCCAGCTCCTTGAGGAACCACGCAATGGAGCGGTTGCGAGCGGCGGTGGACTTCTCCGATTCGTAGACCTCTTCATCTTTGCTGACATCTCCCCTGCCCATGAGCGCGCCTACGAAGCCGCGGAAGCGCGCGCTCTTGTCATCCGGAGTCGAGCCTGGCATGAGGCCTGAGACGACTATGGCTCCCGCGTTGATGAGCGGATTGAACGGCTTGCCACGAACGCTTGTCTCAAGGCGGATTATGGAATTGAATGGGTCACCCGTCGGCTCCTTGCCGACGCGTGAAAATACTGCGTCCTCGCCAAGTTCGTTCATTACGTACGCCAACGCAAGCACTTTGGAGATGCTCTGCATCGTGAAACGCGTCCGCGCGTCTCCGACGGCAATGGTCGCGCCTTCTGCCGTGACGATAGCCAGGCCGAGTGCATGCGGGTCTGCCCGCGCCAGGGCCGGAATGTATGTAGCCACACGGCCCGTGGCGGCGCTCGGAATGGACAGGGAATGTATGCGTTCCAGGTCGTCGATGCTGACCATCGGCGCCTATGCCAATCCGCCCAGCAGGGAACCAACCACATAGGCGGCAACCGCGGCAACCCCGCCGACAAGCAGCATCTCGAGGCCGGAAAAGAACCAGTTGCGCCCGGTGATGCGTGTCTTGAGCGCGCCGAGCCCGAACAACGTGGAGCCCGTCAGAAGGCATGCCAGCGGGAACCGCAACGAATCGATACCAGGTATGAAAAGCCCAATCACATAGGCAAGCACCGGCAGAAAACCGAATATGCCAAACGACGCAAAGGTCGCTATGGCTCCCTTCATGGGAGAATCCTCGTCGGGCAGTATGCCCAATTCCTCTATCATCATGATATCGATCCAGGCCTGCTCGTCCTTGGCGATGATGTCGACCACGGCGGCGGCATCTGGAGCGGCCATGCCACGCGCCTCGTATATTTCGCGCAGCTCCTGCTTCTCGCCTTCCGGGAAGTGTCGTACCTCCCAGGCCTCGCGCGCACGCTCAGCGGCCTGGTATTCGGCCTCGCTCTTGGATGACAGGTAATCGCCGATAGACATGGACAGCCCGTCGGCTATCAGGTTGGCAAAGCCCATGATCAACACGATCCCCGCCGACAGGTTGGCGCCGGCAACGCCAGCGACGGCGGCAAAGGTGGTGATGGTCCCATCGAGTCCTCCGTATATGACGCTCTTCAGGTACTTGCCCTGAGCGTTGCGGTGGTCCTCCATAGCGCTGCCGTTCCTCGCCGGATCGGCGTGCGCCGAGCGCGACGCCTCGGGATCATTCTTCTTGTAAGCCTTGCGTGCCTCGTCAAGCCGTCTGGTCAACATGGTGCCTCCAACAGAGCACTCATACTACGCATCCGCCGCTTGCTCGGGAAGCCCCTTTCACGGTACAACGTAGACTCCGGAGGATCACCATGAGCGAACCCTGTCCATGCGGCTCTGGCCGCGCCTATACCGAATGCTGCAAACCAGTGATCAAGGGCACCGCCAAGGCCGCTACCGCGGAAGCGCTAATGCGTTCGCGGTACACGGCCTATGTCAAAGGCGAGGTTGACTATATTCTGCATTCCTGCGTGAAAGACGATGGCATAGACGAAGACGCTACCAGAAGCTGGAGCCAGAAGGCCGACTGGAAGGGACTCAGGATAGTCCGCACCGAGAAGGGCGGATCCGCTGACACCACCGGTATTGTAGAATTTGTCGCAAGCTATACGATGGATGGCCTCAAGGACGAGCACCATGAGACAGCCACATTCGTCAAACAGGACGATGCATGGCTGTATGAATCAGGTGACGTGAAGACTGCCACCGTCGTGCGGTCCGCACCCAAGGTCGGACGGAATGATCCATGCCCGTGCGGATCAGGCAAAAAATACAAGCAGTGCTGCGGTAGATAGCATACCGCGATCGGCGTCAGGATCAAGGCGCCGGGCTATGCTGCAGAGCCGACATCACCCACCGGTCCATAACAAAGAGGCCCTCCTTGACGAGGTCAAACTCGGCGTCAAGAATGCACCAGTCAAGGAATACGCCGCGGGCGGAGCGGTTGAACAGATTGGCCATCAAGGGGGCATCAAGATCGGTACGAAACTCGCCTGAGGCCTGCCCCTCGGCGATGATCCCGCCGACAATCGCCACCCACTGCCGTTCCTTCTTTGTAATAATTTTGTCCCGGCCAGGCTGGATGGTCTGGTTGGCGTACAGTATTTTGAGGTTGGCGTTGCCTATCACGTCGCGCACATAGCGCATCTGAGCCCTGGTAAACGCCAGCAACTTCTCGCGGGCGGTCTTGTAGCGCTTGAGGTTCTTGGTGGCATACTCGTGGTAATACTCGTCGATCTTCCAGAACTCGTCGACGATGATGTCGCTCTTCGTCGTGAAATAGGTGTAGAAGCTGCCCTTGGCAACCTTGGCGTCGGTGGTTATCTCTTCTACCGTTACCGAATCGAAACCTCGCAGTTCAAAGAGCCGTAGCGCGCTTTCCATGATGGCGTTCTTCGTGCGTAGCGCGGTCGGACCAAGCTTTGCCATAATGATGCAGGGTACTACAACATCGGTATCTGTTCAATACCGATGCTGTTTTCAATTTCTCGCAGGGCACCAGAATCATCCAGAGCCATCGGATCCCTGCTCAGGTCAGATCGAATATCTTTCCTGGGTTCATGATGTTGTTGGGATCCCATGCCTTCTTTATCGCCTGCATCAGCTGCAACTCGACCGGGTCTATCACTTCCTTGAGGAATTGCTTGCGCTTGAGGCCGATCCCGTGCTCGCCCGATATCTTGCCACCAAGATCTCCGGTAATCTTGTACAGCTCACGCAGACAGGCCACCTCGTTGTGCTTCCAGTCTTCCATGCTCATGTCAGGATCCTTGACGAGTGTAGCGTGCAGGTTGCCGTCTCCGGCGTGTCCGTAGCACGGTATCTGTACACGGTACTTCGCGCTGAGCGCATCAAGCTTGGGGATTATTTCCGGTATGCGCGAGATAGGCACCACGATGTCCTCAAGGCTCTGGATAGGGCTGTATACCTTGAACGCCTCGGCTATGTTGCGCCGTACGTTCCAGATGCGCTCGATGTTGTTGCGGTCCTCGGCGACATAGACTTCGATGGCGCCTTGTTGCTGGCACAACTGGCCCGCGGCGATCAGGTCCATCTCGATCTGCTCGGCGTTTGTCCCGTCCAGTTCTATCAGTAGCATCGCGCCAGCCTTCTCGTATGGCAGGCTCTCGTTGAGGTACTTGCAGCTTGTTATGATTGACAACTGGTCCATGAACTCGATGCTTGTCGGCGTAAGCCCCTTTGAAAGGATAACCGGCACCACATCGATGGCCTCGCGCGGCGTCTTGAACAGCACGAGCAAATCGGCCTTGGCTGTAGGGTAACCTATCAGCTTGATTATCGCCTTGGTCGCGATTCCGAGTGTTCCCTCTGAACCCACGACCAGCGACTTGAGGTCGTAGCCGCTCACATCCTTTGACAGCTTGCCGCCGAGCTGCACGACGTCGCCTGTCGGTGTCACCAGTTCGATGCCCTGGATATATCGCCCGGTAACGCCATACTTGACGGCCTTGCCGCCGCCAGCGTTTTCGGCGATGTTGCCACCAATCATGCATGTCTGCAGGCTCATAGGGTAGCCGGCGAAGAAGAGGCCGCGCTCCTGGACATACACCGCCAGGTCGTTCGTGACCATGCCTGTTTCGACGACCGCGACCATATTCTCCACATCAAGCTCAAGCAGCTTGTTCATCTTCTCAAGAGATACGAGTATGCCACCGAACTGTGGTATGGCGCCGCCCGATAGTCCCGAGCCCGCACCACGCGGCGTGATGGGAATGTGCTCCCGGTTGGCAAGCTTGACAACCGCGGCAACATGCTCCGTGGTCGCGGGCAGGACAACGACCTCGGGCATGTGGCCGTATTCATGGGCATCGGTCTCATCATGCGAATAGGCCTCTATCTTCTCTTCATCGACGAGGACATTCCTGGCCCCGACGATGGCGCGCAGCTCACCCAGAATCGCCTGGGTAACCGGCGCGTAGGTATTGGTCTTCGTAGCGGTCATTTCGCACCTCCATTGCGCTTGTCCAGGCGCCGCTGCAATTCCGGAACCACCACGAAGGCATCTCCGATGATGCCGAAATCCGCGACCTTGTGCAGGCTGGCATCAGGATCGGAATTGATTGACACGATGATCTCGCTTGTCTTGATGCCAGCCAGGTGCTGGATGGAGCCGGAGATGCCTATGCCAATGTAGAGCTTGGGCGAAATGGTCTTGCCTGACAGTCCGATCTGATGCGGATACCCTATCCAGCCCCTATCGACCGCCTCACGGCTGGCGCCGACGACACCCTTGAGACTGTCCGCGAGTGTCTTGATCATCGCGAAGTTATCGCCCTTCTTGAGGCCCTTGCCTCCGGCAACCACAATGTCCGCTTCCTCGACGTTGACGAAATCGGTGGCGTCCTTGCGGTAGCCAAGAACCTTGACCCTGCCATCGAGCATATCGTCGGTGACGGGCACCGCGATGATCCTACCGGAGCGGCTCGTGTCCTCAGCCAGGGGCCGACTTGATTTTGGCCGCACCGTAGCCATCTGGGGTCGATGGTCAGGTGTCTTGATCGTAGCCATGATGTTGCCGCCTATGGCAGGCCTGGTCTGCAAGAGATTGCCCGTGCCTTCCTCTATGTCCAGTTCGGTACAGTCGGCGGTAAGGCCTGTGTTGACCTTGATGGCCAGGTACGGCATCAGGGTTCTGCCAGACGATGTCGCGGCGGCCAGCACTATGCTCGGCTGGTACGTCCTGATGATTTTGGCCAGCACCTTTGCGTAGCTCTCACATATAAAATTCTCCAGCCGCGGATCCTGTATCGAATAGACTTCATCGGCCCCTCGGTACAAGAGCTGCTGCATCGCCTGCTCGCTGACCTTGTCGCCTATCAGTACCGATGCCAGCTTGGTTCCAAGCTTGTCCGCCAGCTTGCGCCCGCGTGCCAGCAACTCGAACGAAACGTCCTTGAGTCTGCCGTTGTGTTGTTCAGCAATTGTCCATACAAAACTCATGCGTGGGATCCCCTTTACACGATGCCTTTTGATTCCAGGAAAGTCATCAATTGATCAACGGCGACTACGACCGCTTCGTCGTCGCCCGCCTTGACCACCGTACCGCCCCTGGTCACCTTGGGCGTGTCGATCTTGACAACCTTGGTCGGTGAACCCTTGAGCCCGAGAGAGGCGGCATCGAGTTCCATGTTGTCGGTGCTGAACACGGGTATCTGCATCTGCCGCGCGCGTATCTTGCCGTCGAGGGTCGGCAGTCGGGGCGCCGCTATCTCCTTGACAACCGTCAGAAGGGAAGGCAGCGGAAGCGATAATATTTGATAACCATCTTCGACCAGACGCTCCACGACAATATGTGACGAATCCATATCCTCTATCCTGGCTACATAGGTGGCTACCGGAATGTCCAGCCACGATGCGATGCCTGGTCCTACCTGTGCGGTGTCACCATCGGTGGCCCGCTCTCCGGCGATGACCAGATCGTAGTCGCCTAGCTTCTTTATGGACTGGGCCAGCGTGTACGAGGTAGCCCAGGTGTCGGAGCCACCAAACTTGCGGTCGGATACCAGTACCGCGTCGTCACAACCCATCGCTATGGCTTCTTTAAGTGCCTTCATCGCCTGCGGTGGGCCCATCGACAGCACCGTAACCGTGCCACCGGTACGTTCCTTGAGCCTGAGCGCCGTTTCAAGCGCGTACAGATCAAGCGGATTGACGACGGTCTCAACGCCCGCGCGTATGACCGTGCCTGTCTCCGGATCCATCTTCACATTGCTTGTCTCGGGCACCTGTTTTATAGGTACAATGATTTTCAAGAAATCCCTCCATGCTTGCAGCCCCCGCGGGGCGCTACTCACCATCCCGCGGGGTGCTTGTCACAATGACGCTATCAGAATCAGAACAAGCCAGGTGCGAAGACCGTCATGATGAGCAGTCCAACAACGCCAGCCAGAACCGCGTATATCGCCGCCGGAATCAGGTTTATCCTGATGATCTTGCCTTCCTTGCCGAGCACACCCACGGTGGTACTCGCCGCGACGACATTGTGTACACATATCATGTTGCCCACGGCGCCTCCGACAACTTGCAGGGCGACGATGACGACCCTGGACAGCGCGGCGCTCGAGGCTACCTCATACTGGAAGCTGCTGAACAGCACATTTGAAACCGTATTGCTGCCAGCCATGAAGGCACCCAATATGCCGATGAACGGCGCAACAAACACCCACACCGGACTCAGTGCCGCTGCGGCGGCGGTAGACAGGGTCTTGAGCATATCAAGGCTGCCTGATGCGTTGTTGCCGGAGTTTCTCATGATCGCCACCATGGCGACGGCGAACACCAGCGCAATGGTCGCTGGCACCATCTGCCTCAGACTGTCGCCCCAGGTCTTGCTGACTGTCTTGCCATTCATGCGGTGCAGCAGGATGGTCAGTATGGCTACCAGAACAAATGGAACGGTACCGGGCAGATACAAGGGCTGCAAGCTGTAGGCCAGTCTCGTTCCAAGGATGCCGCTCCACGAAATAGTAACCGCAGGGCTGGTCAGAAGCTGCTTGATGCCAAGAGCAGGCACACGGGTGATGACCAGTATGAGCGCGACCAAAATATACGGCGTCCATGCGAGCGCGCTGTTCATCTGTGGCGTATCTTCCTTAAGCTCGCCTGGCTCTACGGTGCCAACCCAGTCGCTGCCCCAGTTCTTGCGTGCAGGAAAATCCCAGACCGTCTTTGGCTGCATGAAACCTGCCTTGGAGGCTGGAATTACAATCATCAGCGCTATCAGGGCTCCGAGCAATGATGGCAGCTCCGGCCCGATGAATATGGCTATCAGCAGGTATGGAACGGAGAAGCAGAGACCCGCGAACAGCGCGAATGGGGCTATCGCGAATCCTTCCTTGAAGCTCTTCTTCTCGCCAAAGAGCTTGGTCAGGATCAACACGATGAGCAACGGAAGGAATGTACCAACGGCCGCGTGTATGATTGCAGTGTACACGCCGATCTGGTGCACGAACGTATCAAAACTCCAGCCGAATTGGGTCAAGGTCTCGCGGATTCCAGGCGAATCAAGTACCTTGGCGGCTCCACCGATGATTGGCGTACCGACGGCGCCGAAGCTGACGGGCATGCTGTTGCCGACGAGCGCCAGAATGGCGGCTGCCAAGGGCGGGAACCCAAGGCTGACGAGCAGCGGTCCGGCAAGTGCGGCCGGCGTACCGAAGCCAGCGGCTCCTTCTATGAAGAATCCGAATAGTCCGGCGATGATGATGGCCTGAACCCGGCGATCAGGGCTGATATTGTAGAATGTAGCCTTGATTGCCCTGATTGCGCCCGAGTTCTTCAGCGTGTTCATCAATAGAATTGCGCCAAAGACAATGATGAGGATATTGAAGGCGTCAAGCGCACCAGAGACAGTCGCTCCGGCAAGCCATTGTACAGGCATCTTCCAGACGAAGGCCGCCAGTATAAGGGCGAGCGCCCACCCCAGAGGCATGACTCGTTTCGCTGGCCAGTTGAATCCGGCCATCAATATCACCACCAACAGAATTGGAAGAGATGCCATTAATGCGAACATACAGAATACCCCCCTCGGACCAGAGACAATCCGGGGCGCGCAGGCGTCCTGGGCCGACATCGTGCGGCGATTTGCATCGTAGATCCATTTATGACTCCAGTCAACTTTTATTTTCTAATTTTTATTGACTATGGTCGATTATCTGAGCATGTATAGTTGACTGCGGTCGTTTTTTCGTGGATGTGAGCGCGCGCTACAGCGGCGCGAGCTTGTCGGGAGCCGCTTCGCGTATGAGTGCGCGAGCGAGCGAAACCATTGGATCAACGAGAGGGACAGTCTGGAACTGCGATCCGCCAAGTGCGAGCGGCAGCTCGGTGCACGCCAGGACAAGCGCAGCGGCTCCGCGTCCGACCAGTTCGCTGGCCATGGTCGTCACGATCTCTATGGCGCGGTCTGTGGGTTTCGGTGTTGCCTTGAGCCCCCAGGTGCGGTCGTATATTGAGGCATGCAGGAGTTGCTGGCTGGATTCCGGCACATACAGCGGCTCAAAGCCACTAGCCTCCAGCAGCCTATCATAGACGGCGCTGCGCCGCGTGCCGGTCGTAGACAGCACGCCGATCTTCTCGCTTGCTGAGCCAGGCAACCGTTGGCGCAGCGTGAGCATGGTCTCTTCAAGCATGTTGACGATGCGGATGCCGACTCCCGACTCAGCCAGAATCGCCAGGAATCCATCGAATATAAGCGGCGCGTGAAAGGTATTGCAGGGCACCCCACCCACGGCCGTGCGCCCATCGAGGGCGCGCGCGGCCAACTTGAAGACCTGGGCCATGGCCAGGGCGGGATCATCCTTTCCATGGTCCAGCAAGTACTCAGTCCTGTCAGGTATGCGGGCGGAGCATGAATAATGATGCACGGTGAGGTGAGACTGGTCGGTGCCGTCGGTCAGTGTATTGCTGATGATCAGCGCATGCAGCGCTACACCCGCCATCGGGCCAACGCCACCACCGATGACGACAACCGGCCCAGTCTCGATTCTCATGCTACTTGGCCTTGGCCCACTTGCTCATATCCAGTTCCTTCTCGGTCTTGGATACGATGGCTGAACCAGCCATGTCGCCGGTGACATTGAGCGATGTGCGACCCATGTCGAGCAGGGCGTCGATGCCCAGTATCATTGCATAGGCCGCGGCGACAGCCGAGCCCTCGGTTACCTTGAGGCCTATCGACTCGAGCACCATGAGCAACATAATGGCGCCGGCTCCGGGCACGCCGGCCGTGCCGATGGATGCCAGCGTCGCGGTGATGATAACGGTGAGCTGCTGGTTGATAGTGAGAGGATTGCCCGTCGCATAGCCGATGAACATCGCGCAAACGCCCAAGTATATGGCGGTGCCATCCATGTTGATGGTCGCGCCAAGAGGCAGCGTGAATGAAGAAATCGAGCGTGGCACGCCCAGGTTCTCTTCGGTAACGCGCAGGGTTATTGGCAGCGTGCCTCCCGAGGAACGAGTTACGAACGCGGTGATCATCGCCTCGTTTGCGCCCTTGAGGAACTTTCCAAAGCCAAGCTTGTATATTGACAGGAGTCCGCCATACACGCCAACCAGGTGGACGATGAGTCCGACATAGACCGTCAGCGTGACGACGAGGAGCGGGCCCAGGGCCTTGGGACCCTGCTGCGCGAATACGGTGGCGATCAGCACGAACACACCGATAGGAGCGTACTGCATGATGCCACCAACGATCTTGTACATGGTCTCGGCGCCGGCGTTGCAGACGTCGAACAGGGCATCGGCGCCCTTGGCTATCGCGGCGTTCCTGGAATCCTTGACATAGGAAATTCCCAGCCCGAACACAACCGCGAAGAAGATGATAGGCAGTACATCGCCCTTGGCCAACGAGTCGACCGGATTGGTCGGCACGATGTTGAGCAGGATCTGTACTATCGTCGGTGTGGCCGCGTTCGACGCCTTCAAGGCGGCATCGCCGACAATATTGAAGCCCAGTCCTGGCCTGAAGATGTTGGCGAATACGAGACCGATGATTACTGCAAAGGCGCTGGTCAGGAGGTAGTACACCATGATCTTGACGCCGACCCGGCCAAGGCGTGAAGGAGCTATGCTCGCGGCGCCGGATATCAGCGAGAAGAGGATCACGGGTACGACTATCATCTTGAGCAGGCGGATGAACAGGTCTCCGAAGAACTTGGTATAATCGACGAACGGTTTAACCGTGCCGGGCATGTAGCCGAGCACGATGCCAACGATCGCGCCTGCAATAAGGCCGATCAGAATGCGCGTGAGCAGATTGGTCTTGAAGTACCAATCGAAGACGCCTTTCTTGTCAACTTTTTCTGTAGCCACGGTTTCCTCCAGGAATGCACATCGATCATCCGGCCCATACGGGCCCGGGTTTGTCGACTACAGGGTACGATGGCTTTTCCATACGCGATATTCACCAAAGGGTGTATTTTATACGAGGCGCTCGTCCAGAGCCTTGCGTACAATCTCGGCCTTGCTGGATACATTGAGTTTCTGGTAGATGTGCAGCATGTGCTTCTTGGCCGTGGAACCGGCTATGTGGTGCTTCTCTGCAAGCTCACGGTATGTCAGCCCATCAACGATATCCCTCAGGACTTCGCGTTCGCGCGGCGTCAGTCCGTAGTCATCGCCAGGTACCACAGATGCTTCACGCCGCAGCTCATCCAGGAGCCGTCGGGCCACCGTCGGACTGATAGGCGAGCCCTGGTCCCTGGCGCACAGGATCTGGTCGAGCAGGTCCAGCGGCCTGGTATTCTTCAATATGTAGCCGGTGGCTCCCGCCCTGATGGCGGCGAGTATGGTATCGGGCTCCTCGAATATCGTCAGTATCAATACGGCGATTCCAGGATGTGTTGCCCGCAGAACACGGGTCGCCTCGATACCATCTATACCTGGCAGGTGTATATCCATCAGCACGATGTCAGGCGTCTGTCGGCCACGGAGCCATGACAAAAGTTCCTCGGCTCGATCAAAGCTCTGCTCCACCCGCACGCGGTCATCCAGGCCCAGAAGGTAGACAAGGCCTTCCCGCACCTCTTTCTGGTCTTCCACGATGGCTATGGTCGTTGGCCGGGAGCGTCCATCGCCTATCATCGATGCACCCCTGTGCTTACCGCGGGAATGGCGATCGCGTACGCGGTGCCCGCCCCTGGAGATGTCTGTAGCCGAACTGTTCCGCCCAGCGCCTCGATCCTGTACCTGATGTTGCCGAGCCCCGAGCCCGAAATCCGGCCGCCCTGATCGAAGCCTGACCCGTCGTCGGAAAAGCGCAGAAGAATGCCCTTGGCACCAGTGGACAGACGCATCCTGACATGGCGTGCACCGGAATGCTTGAGGACGTTGCTGACCAGTTCGTCTATGATCTTCTCCAATTCTTCCCGATGTCCGGCGGGCAGGTTTTCGAGCGCGTGCTTGTTGCGTATCCGGCAATCCAGCGCTATGCCCCTGGCCTCCAGCCTGTTCCTCACGCCGGCCGACACAGTCAGCGAAAATGACGATGCGCGCCTGTCATCCTCGCTCATGCCCAGGATTATGCCCTTCAGGCTGCCAATGGCGTCAAGGCAGTTGGCCTCGATGGTAGCCAGCATTTCCAGGAGCCTGCCCGGGCCATCCTTGGCCAGATCACGCGCAACGCTGTTGCAAAAGAATATGTTGGTCAGCTTGGCTCCAATCGTGTCATGCATGTCGCGATATATCCTCCGGCGTTCCTCTATGACCCGGAGCTTCGTGTTTTCACGCTGAAGCTTGCCTATCTCATCGGTTCGGCTGCGGACCTTGGCTTCCAGCGTCGTCGAGTATTCCTCGATGGTATCGAGCAGCCGGTTGAACTCGTCGCCCAGAAAGCCGAACTCGTCGCTGGTATTTACCGAAACCCGCACGCCCTTCTGTCCCGACTCGACTCGATTCATAACCGACACGATGTGTCCAAGTGGTGCGACTATAAGCCTGCCGGAAATGAAGGCCAGCGCCAGCACGAGGGCGACCATCAGCGAGGCTTCGACGAGCCCTATCAGATCTAGCAAGGCGCGTACGGAATTCCTTATCGGGGCGAGCGGCAGGGCCACGACGACGATCCAGTCCAGTCCCTCGATGCGGCGATGCACAAACTGGGTAGCCTGGCCACCTATCGAGCCAAGAAAGCTGCCAGCCGGAGCCTTGAGTACGTCGCCGGCTTCGAAACGCTTCAGAATCATGCCTTCCGGCCTGTCCTGGGCGAACTGGCTGGCTATGATCTCCCCTCCTGAACCAAGGATGATGGCCTTGCCTCCCTTGGGAATCTCCAGCCCATCGAGGACGCTGCCCAGGCTCCGCAGAAGAATATCCATGCCCACAACGCCCGCGACCGAGCCGTCACCCGTCTTGACCGGCAAGGCGCAGGTAATGCCTATATCATCGACGCTCGCGTAGCGGTATGGTGATGAAACGGAAAAATCGCCGCGTTCCATCGTGCTGCGATACCAGGGTCTGGTCCGCGGGTCATATCCCTCAGGGAATTTTGGCGTATTGTCGACAAATTCAGCGCCTACGCCCCATTCGTACATCCGTCCATCCGCGGTTCCCAGGTAGATTGCCCTGAGATAAGCGCTGCGGGCATTCACGGAAGCAATGAATATATCACGCATCGCGTCAGGGTCGATCCGCTGGACTGGTTGCATCGAAGCCAGGCTCCGGGACAAGGCCTCGAGCTCGGAGAAGAATGTGATGAGTCGCTTGTCGGTCTGGTCCAGTATGATCCCCGCTGTCTCGTCCGCCGCTCGAAGGGCGTAATCCTCCAGCATGGTCCTGGTAACGACGAATGCCGTGACCATGAATACCGCCACCGCTGCCGAGACGAGCATGATGAACTTGTGGCTGATGCCCCAGGGCCTGCGGCTCATGCTTAGACGCTCTTGAGGCCGGCTCCGCATAGCGGCAGAACGACCAGCCCCTCGTCGAGCCCGGCCTTGCTGCGCTCGAAGTACGCGGCAAATGTAGCTGCGCTCGTCGTCTCTATGAAGAAGCCCCGAGCCGCTACTTCGTGTTTGGCACCTGCGATTCCCGCTTCCGGAGCCAGCACAACCTCGCCGCCCAATTCGCGCAGGGCGGCCAGCACGCGGCTGCCGCGCATCGGCGCCGCTATCGCTATGCCTTCCGCCTCGGTGCCAGTGTTCGCCACGGCCTCGACCGTCATGTTGCCATGCTCGAACGCCGCGAAAACCGGAGCGCAACCGGCGGCCTGAACCGCAACGATGTGCGGGCTACGGGCCACCAGCCCCAGATCGATGAGATCCTTTATGGCCAGGTAGGCGCCGAGCACGAGCGTGCCGTTGCCCAGCGGTATGTACAGCGTGTCGGGAAGACGGCCACCGAGCGATTCGTACAGCTCGTACAGGTACGTTTTGGTACCTTGGTAGAAGAACGGGTTATAGACATGGCTCGCGTAGAACGTTGACCCATCGCGGGCGCCAGCTTCCGCCGCGTCGAGAGCCGCCGCGGCGGTGTCTTCGCGGGTGCCCGGAACAATGACAGCGCGCGCGCCGTAGGCCTCTATCTGGGCAACCTTGCGCGGGGAGGTGGCGGCCGGTACGAAGATGTCGCAACCCATGCCCGCGCGCGCGGCGTATGCCGCGACCGAGGCTCCAGCATTACCGGAGCTGTCCTGCACCAGCCGCCTGGCTCCGGCGGCACGCGCCACGGCGACCAGCACCGCCGCGCCTCGATCCTTGAACGACAGGGTCGGCATCGCATAGTCAACCTTGACCAGGATATTGGCGTCGGATGGATCGAGGGGCATAAGCGGCGTCAGTCCCTCGCCCATGGAGACCTGGTGCCAGGCATCGGTCCAGTCATGGTGATCGTCGTCGACAGGAGGCATCGCATCGACATACCGGAATATCGACCGCTCGCCTGCTCTGGCCGGGGATGGCGGGAAGTGGGGCTCGAATGGCGCGATGTCGAGCAGGCTGCCGCACGAGCAGCGGAACGCCAGCGACTCAAGGGGATAGTGCGCGCCACATTCGGGGCATATATAGGGTACGTATTTCATACTGATGGATTATGGCAACGCCCGGCCAAATTCACAAGGCACGGCGGCCCCTACTCAACCAAACACCTCGTTTCCTGTATACTAATCGCATGGCCACAGTAGACGACAAGAAGATTATCTATTCAATGTACCGGGTCTCCAAGAAGCACGGTACCAAACAGGTCCTCAAGGACATATCGATCAGCTACTACTACGGCGCCAAGATCGGTGTCATAGGACTCAACGGCTCCGGCAAGTCGAGCCTGCTCAGGATTCTGGCAGGCGTCGATACGGAATTCGCGGGCGAGACCACCTGCGCGCCTGGCTACTCGATAGGTTTTCTTGAACAGGAACCTCATCTCGAAGCAGGAAAGACCGTGCGGGCCGTTGTCTCGGAGGGCGTTCAGGAAATAGTCGATGCCCTTGCGGAATTCGAAGCCGTCAGCGAGGCGTTCGGTGACCCAGATGCCGATTTCGACAAGCTGGCGTCCAGGCAGGCCGCGCTGCAGGAGACAATAGAGGCGCTCGACGGCTGGAACCTCGACGCGCGGCTCGATCTGGCGATGGAGGCCTTGCGTTGTCCGCCTGCCGATCAGATTGTAGACGTGCTCTCGGGCGGAGAGCGAAGGCGCGTGGCGCTCTGCCGTCTGCTGCTCAAGAAGCCTGACATACTCCTCCTTGACGAACCGACCAACCACCTCGATGCCGAGACGGTGGCGTGGCTTGAGCACCATCTGCAGCAGTATGAAGGTACCGTCATAGCGGTGACGCATGACAGGTACTTCCTCGACAACGTCGCGGGATGGATACTCGAGCTGGACCGTGGCGAGGGCATCCCCTGGAAGGGCAATTACTCGAGCTGGCTGGAGCAGAAGGCCGAGCGGCTGGAACAGGAAGAGAAAGGAAACTCGGAGCGGGCCAAGACGCTGGAGCGCGAGCTGGAATGGGTGCGCATGAGCCCCAAGGGCCGACATGCCAAGAGCAAGGCCCGCATCACGCAGTATGAGAAGCTCCTTGCCGACGGCGAGCGCGAGAAGGTCAAGGAAACCAGGCTGTTCATAACGCCGGGCCCCAGGCTCGGCTCCGTCGTCATAGACGCGAAGAGTCTGACAAAATCATACGGCGACAAGCTCCTCTTTCAGGACCTGGAATTTTCCGTGCCGCCAGGAGCGGTGGTTGGTATCATCGGCCCGAACGGCGCAGGCAAGACGACGCTGTTCAAGCTGATCGCCGGCATCGAACAGGCTGACTCCGGCTCGCTCAGACTCGGCGACACGGTCAAGCTGGCCTACGCCGACCAGATGCGCGCAGGCCTCGACCCGGACAAGACGGTATGGGAACAGCTTTCGGGCGGACTCGATATCATCAAGCTGGGCGGTGTAAAGGAAGTAAACAGTAGGGCGTACTGCTCGTGGTTCAATTTCTCCGGTGGCGACCAGCAGAAAAAGGTGGGCATTCTTTCCGGAGGGGAACGCAACAGGCTGAACCTGGCCATGATGCTCAAGGATGGCGCCAATGTCATACTGCTCGACGAGCCGACAAACGACCTGGACGTGAATACCTTGCGCGCCCTGGAAGAAGCCCTCGATGGCTTCGCCGGCAGCGCCCTTGTCGTCAGCCACGACCGCTGGTTCCTGGACCGTGTCTGCACCCATCTGCTGGCGTTCGAGGATGGCGAGGTTGTCTGGTTTGACGGCAACTGGTCGGAATATGCGGAATACCGCCACGAGAAGCTGGGCGGAGAAGCCGACCGACCACACCGCTACGTGTACCGCAAGCTTGAGCGATAACCCAGATGCATAATGCCTGAAGTGTTCTGGTTTCGTTCCCTATCGCTATCGATACTCCACCTTGCCGCCGCTGCGACGGTCACCGTCCACGTTGCGCTCTACAAACGCAACGTGCGATCAGCAACCGGATGGATAGGTCTAGCCTGGCTCGCCCCGCTTGTCGGCCCGTTTCTGTATCTGCTGTTTGGAATCAACCGCGTCGGCAGGAGCGGCTCCAGTCTGGGCCTCGGTTCCATCGGGTACGACAAGCAACCTCTGGATGAGGGACAGACCCCCCATTCCGGATTCAGGGGCATGCACCGACTGGCCGGACTTGTCGTCAACCGGCCGCTTCTCGCCGGGAACAAGGTAGAACCGCTTGTCAACGGCGACGAGGCGTACCCGGCAATGCTCACCGCCATCCATGAAGCCCGCGAGTCGATAACCATGACCAGCTATATATTCGACTATGACGACGCTGGCCGCGCCTTTCTCAATGCGCTGTCCGCGGCCTTTCGGCGAGGCGTACAGGTCAGGGTCCTGATAGATGCCGTCGGGGCCCATTACAGCCACATAAACATGACCCGCGCCTTGAGGGAAGCTGGCGTGCCCGCGGCAACGTTCCTCCCGACCCATGGGAAAAGAATCCTGCGGTATGCCAACCTTCGCAATCATCGAAAGATCATGGTCGTCGATGGGGTCATTGGATTTACCGGTGGCATGAATATTCGCGCAGGCAACATGCTTCAAACGAATCCACCAAAGCCGGTACAGGATCTGCACTTCCGCGTCTCCGGGCCCATCATCGCCGATTTCCAGCGCGACTTCGCGGCCGACTGGAATATTGCCGCGGGCGAACTGCTATCTGGCTCAATGTGGTTCAAGGAAGTACCGGCGGATGGGCCTGTCTTTGCAAGAGGCATACCAGATGGCCCCGATTCAGACATGGACAACATGCAGATGATAATGCTGGGAGCCCTGGCGGCGGCTCAACTCAGGGCGCGCATCGTGACTCCATATTTCCTTCCAGATGATGCCTTGATAGCGGCACTCAAGACGGCAGCGCTCCGCGGAGTCATGGTCGATATAGTCTTGCCGGAGCGAAGCAACCTGTTCTATATGGACTGGGCCATGCATCCACAGCTGGCTGACCTACTCGACAGGGGTTGCAGAATATTTCTGTCTCCACGGCCCTTTGACCACACCAAGATATTCACGGTTGATGGACTGTGGTCACTGATAGGATCGACAAACTGGGATGCCCGAAGTCTCAGGCTCAACTTTGAATACAACATAGAGTGTTATGATATCGACCTCGCTGCGACGCTGGAAGCAATGGTGGACAAACGCATAGCAATGAGCCGCGCGGTTTCCGCCGAAGATATGCGCTCGATGCCTGTCGGGATTCGCATCAGGGACGGCCTCGCACGCATGTTTTCACCATATCTTTGAGAGATAACGATGATTGAAGGAGCACAATCATGCCACGTCCATTGAACGCTCGCAGAATCCGCGGCGGCATGGCCACCGGGCTGTTCAAGCCAGCCGGCATTCCCGGGCGAGAACTCGAAGAGATAGTACTGGGTCTCGACGGTGCCGAGGCGATTCGCCTTGCCGACCTTGAAGGACTGTATCAGGAAGCCGCCGCCCGCCAGATGGGCGTTTCGCGGCAGACGTTCGGCCGCATACTTGAAGACGCGCACCGTATCGTCGCCGACGCCATCATCAATCGCAAGATGCTGAGGCTCGAGGGCGGTCAAGTTGTAGAACAAGAGGAGAAACGCATGCATGAGAAGGTAGCGGTCCCATCACGGGACGGGATGGTCGACGCGCATTTTGGACATTGTCAATACTTCAGCGTATTTTCAATCCAGGACAGAAAGATTTCCAGCGAGCAGATCGTCGACAGTGCCGAGAGTTGCGGGTGCAAGAGCGACATAGCGTCAATCCTGGCCAAGCAGGGCGTTTCGCTGATGCTGGCCGGCAACATGGGTGAAGGCGCCGTCAAGGTGCTCAAGGCCAATGGCATCGAGGTGATACGCGGAGCTTCCGGCGCGGTGCGCTCGGTAGTCGAGGCATGGCTTGCCGGAAGCGTAACAGACTCCGGCGTCGGATGTACTGAGCACGGCGATGCCAATCATCAGTGTTCGCACTGATGCGCGCACTGATGCGCGCACTGATGCGCGCACTGATGCGAGCACTGATGCGAGCATGCATAGCCATTGCCTCGCGTGAGTGCCGCGGGATAGTATCGACGGCATGACAAGCGCAGAAAAAGATCGCGGCCTTGGCGCACTGGCCTTGGCCGCGACGGCATTCTTCTGGAGCCTCGCGGGGCTTCTCATCAAGTTGATAGACTGGAACCCCTTTGCCATAGCCTGTGGCCGAAGTGTCGTCGCCGCGGTGTTCCTGCTCCTGTGGATGCGCAAGCCCAAGCTCACATTCTCGGGTCCACAAGTCGGCGCCGCCATCGCGAGTTCGGCCACGATGCTGCTCTTCATTTATGCCAACAAGGCAACCACCGCCGCCAACGCCATACTCCTGCAGTACGGATCCCCCATCTACACCGCCATCCTGGGCGCCATATTCCTCAGGGAAAGACCAAAGATCGAGCACTGGCTGGCATTCGTCGCCGTCGCTGGCGGCATGGCGCTGTTCTTCATGGGCAACCTTGGCGGCGGCTCGATCAGGGGCAATATCGCCGCAATCCTTGCCGGCGTTACCTTCTCGGCGTACTTCGTCTTCATGCGGATGCAGAAGGACGGGTCTCCACTGGAGTCGAACCTGCTGGCCCACATACTGACCGCTGTGATTGGCTTTGTCATAGCCTTGTTCCTGCCGGCTCCCCGGCTTACCGGAGTCTCGATCGCCGCCATTGTCGCCTTGGGGGTCTTTCAGATAGGTATGGCGGCGGTGCTGCTGTCATGGGGCATCAAACGGGTCAGCGCCATTCAGGGTTCCATCATTGCGGGACTCGAGCCTGTTTTCAACCCGCTCTGGGTATTTCTGGCACTCGGTGAACGACCGAGTCCCAATTCGTTAGCCGGTGGAGCGATCATCCTCCTGGCGGTGATCCTGTCATCCATCGTCACCGCCCGTCGGGCCATGCGACCGGTCCGAGCAACAAGTCTGTAGAGAAAGTGAGCGCCCCAGCGATGCAATCGATTACCAGTCTTGAACAGATGCATGGCATCGTCAGCCGTGACAAGGCGGCGCTGTTCTACTGCTCCACTCCCGATTGTGGCGTCTGCAAGAGCCTCAAGCCAAAGGTGGCAGCCCTCGCGACGGAGAACTTCCCGGCCATGGGGCTATACTATATCGACCTTGCTGCGGTGCCGGCGATCCGGGGCCAGCTTTCCATTTTCGCGGTGCCAGCGGTGCTGGTGTTCATCCAGGGCAAGGAGACAATACGCGAAGCTCGCAATTTTGGCATCATGGAACTGGGTCGCGCCATTGACCGATACTACTCGATGCTATTCGATGTGACAGCCTCAAAAAGCTGATAGCGATTCCCGCAAGTCGCAGTATACTGATAGGATCAGCATACGATTGGGAGGCACTATGGTCAGACATGAAGATGATATCGCATCGGTTAAGATGGCGGGCGATGGCGTGGTCGGAGTTACCAAGAAAATCATGCTAGGCCCAAAGGACGGCTATGATGGATACCTCAGGGTATTCACCGTGCAGGCAGGAGGGTCCAGTCCATACCATACGCACCCATGGTTCCATGCCAATTATATCCTCGAAGGTCAGGGCAAGATCATTATCGATGGCAAGGAGGAGCCGGTACGAACGGGTTCGGTGGCCTACATACCAGGAGGCCTGAAGCACCATTTTGTAAACACCGGCTCCGCCCCGCTCAAGTTCATCTGCCTTGTTCCGCCGGAGGGTGACGCGTACTGAGCCGCTCCGCACACAGCCAGCATCGATAGGAGGAAGCCTCGTCCGTGGAGGCTTCCTCTTTTTTTCTGTAGCGTCACCGCGGCATCCACGACATTGCCTTTCCTTACTTATTTACTTAACTTTACCATGCGCCCGATATGGAGGCCATCCGATCGCATCAGCGCGGGGGAACATGATGAAAGAAATGGAACCAGTTGCAGCGCTCAAATACCTATTGGACAGCAGCAAGGTTGGGCTGCTGGCGACGAGCGGCCATGACGGGCAGCCACATACGCGATGGGTAACAGCGGCGATGTTGCCAGGTGAACGTCGTCTACTGTATTGCGTAACCATGGCGGGCACAAGGAAGGCCAAGGACATTGTCGACAACGATAGGGTCGCGTGGTCGTTTCAGAGTCCGAGCCTGGACACCATAGTCAGCCTGACGGGTCGCGCTCGGATTCTGGACCTGCCCGAGCTCAAGGCCCAGGTTCTGGAGGCTCTCGGCCGGGACCTGACCACATTCTGGAGAGTCAATACCAACCCGAAGCACCTTATCGTCATAGAATCAACCATCGACGACATCAGCCTCTATCATCCGATGCAGCAAGCAATACACGAGGTCAACCATGAAAAAAAATGACACCGTGCTGTATTGGAATCTGCGCAACGAGATGACCAGGATACGCCATTTCGAGGAGACCGCCGGTCAGATGTACGGATTGCGCAAGATTGGCGGCTTCTGCCATTTGTACAATGGACAGGAGGCGGTTGCGGCAGGATTCTCCGCGGCTCTCGATCACGAGCGCGATTATGTACTGACGGGCTATCGCGACCATGGACATGCCTTGGCTGCGGGTATGAACCCAGACGAAATCATGGCGGAGTTGTTTGGGAAGATCACCGGCAGTTCACGGGGCAAGGGCGGCTCGATGCATCTGTTCGATCCCAAGCGGCATTTCCTTGGAGGTAACGGCATCGTTGGCGCGCAGATCCCGGTAGCGGTCGGAGTCGCGTTTGCGCAGAAATACCAGAAGACAGGCGGTGCGACCGTCGTCTTCTTCGGCGATGGAGCGATTCACCAAGGCGCATTCCATGAAGCGCTCAACCTCGCGAAGATATGGAACCTGCCTGCTGTGCTCGTATGTGAAAACAACCAGTGGGGCATGGGAACAGGATGGAAACGAGTCTCCGCAGTTGATGACTTCTCACTGATGGCCTCTGCCTATGGCGTGCGCGGCGAACGCGTGGACGGCATGGATGTGCTCGCCGTCTACGACGCGGCACAACGCGCGCTCGTCGATGCCCGCGCAGGCAGGCCTGTGCTTGTCGAGGCACGCACGTACCGGTACAAGGGTCATTCGATGAGTGACCCGCAGAAATACAGGACGCGTGAAGAAGTCGATGAGTACAAGAAGCAGGATCCATTATTCCTGCTCGAGGCTGCGATGAAGGAAGCTGGAGTCTGGGATGAGGCAAAGGCCCAGTCCCAGGATGATGAAGCCGAGGCTATGGCAACCAACGCCGTTGCGTTCGCGGAGTCGTCCGCCGAGCCGGCACTGCATACGCTCTATGAGGACATTTACGCGGACGAGCCATTCTTCATGGGGAGGGTATGACCATGGCGATCATGAGCTACCGCGAAGCGCTTAACCGGGCAATGGACGAGGAGATGGCGCGCGACCAGGCGGTCGTGCTGATGGGAGAAGAGGTGGCCGAATATGACGGCGCCTACAAGGTCTCCCGGGGTCTGCTGGACAAGTACGGGCCCGAACGAGTCCTCGATACGCCAATTACAGAACTTGGCTTTACCGGCCTCGGCGTCGGTGCTGCCATAGCCGGGATGCGCCCTATCGTGGAATGGATGACCCACAACTTCGCGCTGCTGGCGCTGGATCAGGTGGTCAACGAAGCGGCCAAGCTCCGGCACATGTCGGGTGGCAGGTTGTCGGTACCAATCGTGTTCCGCGGCCCCAATGGACCTGCCGAATACCTTTCCAGTCAGCACTCACAGGCGCTCGCCAGCTATTGGGTGCATGTGCCAGGGCTCAAGGTGGTATCTCCATCGAATCCGGCTGATGCCTATGGCCTCCTCAAGTCGGCTATCCGCGACAATGACCCAGTGGTGGTGCTGGAGTCGGAGATGCTGTATGCGGACAAGGGCGAGGTACCCGACGCGGAGATGCTTGTGCCGCTTGGTGTAGCATCGATACCGCGGACAGGCACCGATGTGACGATCGTCGCGTTCGGCCGGCCGGTCAAGTACGCGCTCGAGGCAGCGGATGCGCTGCAGCAGCGCGGCATATCCGCCGAGGTCATAGACATCAGGAGCCTCAGGCCCCTCGACGAGCCGGCGATCATGGCAAGCGTGGCCAAGACTGGACGCGCCGTCGTCGTCGACGAGTCGTGGCCAGCGGCCAGCGTCGGTGCCTATATCGCTCATCGAATCGCATCGGAACGCTTCGATTCGCTTGACGCCCCGGTGGCATTCGTCTCAAGCGAAGATGTACCGATGCCATACAACCACACGCTTGAGCTGGCGGTCCAGCCATCGGCCGCGAAGATAGTGAGCGCATGCCTGCGCACGCTGTATATGGAGGAATGAAATGGCAAAAACACTGGTGATGACGGCGCTGTCACCTACCATGCAGGATGGCGTCATAGCCCAATGGTTGGTAAAGGAAGGTCAGGCGGTAAAGGCCGGGGACGCCGTCTGCGAGATAGAGACCGACAAGGCCACGATGCCATACGAATCGCCATTGGCCGGCACAATATTGAAGATAACAAGGCCGGCGGGTCAAAGGGCCTTGGTTGGCGAGACCATAGCGATCATCGGCAAGACAGGTGATGATTGGCAAGCGCTCATGTCTACGGAGCCACCTTCAGCACAGGCCCAGCCGGCACAGCAGCTCACCGGGGCGGACTTCCCGGCGCTCGGCCCTATAGTACCGCAGCCCGAGCGGCCATCATCGCTCGCGGCTCAGCAGAATACCGAGGCCACGACTTCACCGCGGATGCCATCGTCGCCCTCGGCTTCTTCGCCCCTGGCCCGCGCGCTGGCACGTGACCATGGCATCGATCTGAGGTCGATCCGGGGATCGGGACCACACGGCCGCATAATCGCGCGTGATGTCGCCGGGCTCGCCTCGTCGGAATCAGTCAGTGCAAATCCGGCCGCGCTGGATACTGCCATGCCGTTGCATAATCAGGAAGCCAGGTCCGGTAGTCTGTTGCGCAACGAACGTGTGCCGCTGTCGAAGATGCGCTCGGTAATAGCCGGGCGGCTTGGCGCAAGCTATGCCGCCGCACCTCACTTCTTTGTCAGGGCGGCGGTAGACATGGAGCGCCTGCTCGACCTGCGCGCCTCCATCAACGCCGGCCGCGAACACCCGATAGGACTCAACGCCTTTGTCATGCGGTTGGTTGCGGCCGCCCTCGAGCGCCATCCCATTGTCAATGCGTCATGGGAAGGAGACGCCATACAATATCGTCCCTCGGCAGACATAGGGCTGGCGGTATCGCTGGATTCGGGCCTGATAACGCCGGTCGTCCGTTCATGCGAACGCAAGTCTGTCGGGTCAATCGACGCGGAACTGACCGACCTGGTCAAACGCGCCCGCGCAGGCACCCTGGCTCCCGATGAATACTCTGAAGCCAGTTTCACGATATCGAACCTCGGCACATACGGGGTCGAGGAATTCACCGCCATCATAAATCCGCCTGGCTCTGCTATCCTGGCGCTTGGCGCCATATCCAAGGAGGCTGTGGTCAGGAACGACGAGATAGTCGCGCGGCGCACCATGCGCATCACCCTGTCGAGTGATCACCGTGTGATAGACGGCGCCGTGGCAGCGGCCTTTGTCGCTGAGCTGAAGGCATTGATCGAGGATCCTGCCCTGGCCCTGGTGTAGTGTCTACCGGGCGAATGGTGTTCAGCGGTAGTCGAATCTGTATGTTGTTCCGATAGCAGCATTGCTTTCATCGAGCTTGACGAAACGCAAACCGTGGACATCCGCTACCGCGGTGACTACAGCCTGGGTGACGAGTACCTCGCCAGCCTTGGCGGTGTCCTCGCCTAGCTTGCTCGCCGAGTTAACCTCTTTGCCAAACACGTCGGCATCACCGATGCGCAACACACGGCCAAACCCGACGCCAGCGCACAGGAGCACACGCTCTTCCTCCGCCCTGCTCACGTTGTACGTGGCGCAGGAATTCTGCATGCTTGCCACTGCCCTCAGCGCCTTGATGGTATTCCTGAAGATGATCAACATCGAGTCGCCTTCGATTTTCAATATGATGCCATCATGGTCATCAATTATGGGCACCAGCATGCGCTCGCTTTCATATATGGTCTGCAAGAAATGGATTATTCCGAAGGCTTCAACATTGCGGGAAAAGCCCGATAGGTCGGTAAAGACGATGGCCCATTCCTCGCCAAACAGGTCCCAGATACGCTCGTCAATGTGCTGTTTGTCGGCGCCCGGCGCCAGCCGCTCGGCAATCAGTCTTGACAGCCGGTCTTCCGATGCTCCCGCCCCGACGCTTCGTTGATACATCATGTCAGTGTCCTCCACGGCAAGAAATCATTATGACAGAATCCAGAACATCGCACATGGCTCCAGCGGCAGATCCTCATCTGGCATTACGAGGCATCCATCGAGCAGATTGATGCCTCTAACGCCATGCAAGAGCAAGGATACGGTCTGCTGGTCGAGTCGTACAGCATGATCGGAGAAATTGCCCAGAACGGTCAAGGACTTTCCGGTATCTTGCTTGTGGAACGCCAGGACGGAGTGGTGTCCCGGATCGACAACGACAAGACCCTGGGAGCCAAAGACAGGATTTGCTGCTCTGATTTTGGCCATGCGGGCCATACCCGAGTGTAGCCGTCCGGCTACGGTCTTGGCGTCGTGACGTTGAGTTGCCAGTTCATCGCTCCACCGTGGACGATGCACCCATCTGCTGTCTGCTGATTCGGCCGGATCGGATTCATACGAATAATCATTGGTGACGCCAAGCTCGTCTCCCATGTAGAGGAGTGGAATACCACCGACAGAAAATGCAATGCCATACAGAAGTAGCACACGCTGTACCGCGGTATCCAGATCTTCGCTATCTCCCTCAAGGCGGGCACCCTCAAGGCGAGCGCCCTCAAGGCGAGCGCCCTCAAGGCGAGCGCCCTCGAGCCGGGCGCGTTCGATGCCGGCCAGCGAGGCCGCGGAGCCGCATATACGCCGGTCACCATTGGCAGGGTTGTACTGGAAACTGACGCCGCGACTGAAACTCCCAGGGAAGGTTCCCATATAGAAGTCGTTCAGGAACGCACGGTGATCATGGCCGTTGATGCCAAGTTCGGCGGCATCCTCATCGGCGAATGTCCAGCCGATGTCATCATGGCAACGCACATAGTTGATCCACGCACATCCCGCTGGCAAGCGATGGCGCTTGGCCAGCGACAGGGACAGCAACCGAACCTCCCTGGTCGCCGAAGCCTCCCACAGTTCGGCCATCAAGAGAGGGTTGTATGACAACTGGCATTCCCGCAGACCTATATACGCGGCGATGTCATCTGGATGCACAATAGCCTCGGAAAGAAAGAGCATCGATGGACAGGCAAGGCGGGCGATTGACTGAAAAGCCTTTATGATCGTATGGGCCTCTGGCAAATTCTCGCAACTGGTACCGCTCTGCTTCCATATGAAGGCGACCGCATCGAGCCTCAGTACAGAGATGCCGCGATTGGCCAGTAACAGCATCTCATTGGCCATGGCGCAGAACACCGCGGGATTGCCATAGTTGAGATCCCACTGGTACGAGTGGAAGGTGGTCCAGACCCAGGCTTGCATATCCTCTGACCAGGTAAACGATCCAGAGCGCACCTCCGGAAAAATGTCGCGCAAATGGTTCTGAAATGCATCGACCTCTGCGCGATCGGGAAAGACAAGGTAGAAGTCGTCATACTCCAAATCGCCCGATCGAGCGGCCTTTGCCCACTCGTGCTCATCGGATGTATGGTTGAATACGAAATCGGCCGCCAGGACTATGCCTGCGGCTGCCAGCGCATGCGCAAGGGCCTCGAGATCTTCCATGCTGCCTAGCGCTGGATTGGTATCGCGATAGCTTGAGACGGCGTATCCACCGTCATTGTGGCGCTCCGGTGATCTGAAGAACGGCATCAGGTGCAGAAACGTCACACCGAGTTCTTTCAGGTACGGTATTCTATCGATCATACCTTCAAGACTGCCTGCGAAGCGATCGACATAAGCCACTGCTCCAATCTGCGACGAAGAGGCAAACCAACCTGACTCCGGCGGCATTTGATCATCCCGATTACGGAAAGTCGGGTCCCGCCGCTCATACGCGACGAATGTTTCCTCGACGAGACGTACAAGTTGCAGGGCGAAGTCCGGGCGGCTTCCATACAGAGCCCAGAAGAGCTCAGCGAGACGCTGGAATTCGCCATCAAGTCTGATGGCGAATACGGGCCAATCTGGCCGCGAAGTCAGCCCGCGCACGGCGAACTCATCATCGCACTGGCGCCTGAGGCTGCTCCAAATTCGATTCATCGCGTGCCCTCAGGCTCGGAGTTCATCATCCGGCGCTTCTGTCACGCACCGAACCGCGGACAATGAGCCGTACCGGCAGGCGCACATCGCACTCCGTTATAGTCTCTCCCTTGATGAGCTTCATCAACATCGAGATGGCTGCCTGCCCTTTGCCATACACGTCCTGATGCACGGTCGTGAGGCCAGGCCTGACAATCCGTGAAAATACATTATCATCGAATCCTGTAATGGAAATATCTTCAGGCACATGGATGCCATTGTCCTGCAGGTACATCATCGCCTCGGCGGCATAATAGTCCGCAGAGAACACCAGTGTTCCGAAACTCGCCAGGTCACCGGCGACACGATGGTAGAATCGCCTTCGCTCCACCGAGTCCTTGGAAATCGGCATGTATCTGCTCTCCGACAGCGACAGGCCCCGCTCGGAAAACGCGCGGCAGCACCCATTGAAACGGGCGTGGTCCGCGCCAATGGCAACAGTATCGTTGGCCAGGAATGTCATGGACGTGTTCCCTTTGGTAAGTAGATGCCGCGCTATTTCGTAGCCACCCTGCTCGTCATCAAGCCCGATATTATGGTATCCAATTCCATCATCATCGAAGTAACTGTCCACGAACACCACGGGCCGGTTGATATTCTCCCTGATGACCCGGCTCGTGGTAGCCGGAACCCAGACAAGCACAAGGCCGCCGAGTCTCCATGTACCTGCGAGCCTCACGACCTCGGCCTCGTCGCTCGTGGTATGGATCATCATGAAATATCCATGCTTGCGTATTTCCGCTTCCATGGCCCCCATGATCGTCGATGAAAATGGATCCTCGAGCACCGTCTCGTCACGGCGCGGCTCCATGAACATGATGACGCCAATGATTCTGGAATTATTCCGGGCAAGCATGATGGCGCCCATGTTTGGCGTGTAATTCTCCGACTTCAATATCGCCTTGACATGCAGAAGCGTGGAAGGCGACACCTTTCCAATGTTGCCGTGCAATACATTCGAGACGGTTGTCGGGCTGACACCAGCCTTGTCGGCTATCTGCTTTATCGTTGCCATAGTATGCGGAATCCGATCAGTGCTGCCACATGCGTGTCGAACAACGCAAGGGCAGCCTGGTATTGCTATCGCAGATAACCGAGCCACTTCCTCTGCATATCGATCATCCTGTCGACCATCGCCTCGACATTATGCGCCTGGTGGACCACAGGATTGGCGAGGATGGCCTGGATTACCAACGCCTTCTCCTTGTGGATTACAGCTTCGGCGGTGAGGTCGTACACCCCGGCATAGTTTCTGAGCAAGGCCAGATAGCCTTTGGGAATGGCCGGTAGTGTGACTCCGACAAGCCCATTGGCACCTACCCTGGCGGGCACTTCGACGGCAAGCCATGAAGGCAAATCTTCTATAAGACCATCGTTCAGTATATTGACGGCGGACTCTTCATGGCCGCTATCGCTGATGATGCCTTCCATGATGGGGACTACACGTTCGGCAGTCTCCAGCTTTATCTGGTACTCCAGATTTGTTGTCAGCATTGCCTTGTACCAGTCGTAGAAATCGAGGATACCGCGATGGTCCACGATATCCCATGCCCAGCTCAGGTATTCTCCGAAGTGGCTATCGGTTGTTATGGGCAGAAGGTTATAGTTCTCCAGCATAAACTTTACCAGAGCACGGTCGGCCCATTCAAAACGACTGGGTTTGCTGGAAGATTCCTTCTCGAGCTTTTCGGAGTGGACGATACGGCCGGTACGAAGGAACTCATCATAGATGTCGCTGTAGCCAGGTTCATGCAGGAAAAAATCGTTCGCCTTCCGCAATACGTCCGGATACAGATCAACGCCGGTTCGCGTGTCCTTGAGTTCGAGCATGCAACTGAAATGGTTGAGGCCGGCGGCTGTAAAGTGGAGGTCTTCCTTCTTCATGCCGAGCATGCGTGGCAGCCACCGTGTCAGCCAACCAATCTCATGGCACAGGCCTATGAACCTGGCTTGCGGAAACGCTCGCTTGACCGTGGTTACTATGGCAGTCATCGGGTTGGAGTAATTGAAAATATAGGCCTCAGGGCACACTTCCATAGCATCACGAACGATGTCGAGTATGACCGGTACGATGCGCAGGGAATGGAAGATGCCGCCGGGACCGCCGTTTTCGCCGTACACTTGATGTACGCCATATTGCATCGGGACCTTCCAGTCCTCGTCCCAGAGCTGGAAGCGATTGCCGACCTCTATCGACGATACTATAAAATCAGCACCGCTGAACGCGGCTTTCCTGTCGACTGTCGCTGTAACGTTGAAATCAAGCGCATGTTCAGCGATGAACGTCTTCGCATTGCGAAGCACCAAATCCAGCGTCTTCGGGTTGATGTCGTGCAATACGATATCGCTGCCGTACAATGCCTTGCTGCAGAAAATGTCACCGAGCGTACCGTGCCCGAACTGGGCACTGCCGGCTCCTACAAGAACGATCTTCATGTTGCTCTTCTCCTTGATGCCCTATTTAATCGAGCCTTCAACCATACCCTTGATGATGTACCGTTGGGCAAACAGATACAGGATAATCACTGGGATAATGGCGATCAGGGTCGATGTCAGTATGAGATCCCATTGCTTTAGATATGCGCCGGCAAACGCCGTAACCGCTATGGGGATGGTCTGCACTGCGCCATTCGAACCCAGGACAAGCAAAGGCAATAGATAGTCATTCCATATCCATATACCGTTCAGGATGAGTACCGTAACAATGATTGGCTTGAGCAACGGGAACACGATCTTGAAGAATATGCATTGCTTTGAACAACCGTCTATAGTCGCGGCTTCCTCAAGTTCAAAAGGAATATTCTTGATAAAACCATGAAAAACGAATATTGATAACGGCGACCCGAACCCGAGATACGCGAATACGATTCCATGGTAGGTCCCGAGCAGACGCAGGTGCATAAAATCCCCAACTACGCGCATCCAGCGAACAAGCGGATACATCAGGACCTGGAACGGTATTACCATTGCGGCGACAAACACCATGAACAGGATGGTCGACCACGCCTTGTTGCTGCGGACAAGTACCCATGCTGCCATAGAGGAAAACAATACTATGACGACCAGCGAGAGGACCGTTATTACAGTACTGTCGATGAACGCCCCCACATAGTCGACCGTCGGATTGCTGAAAATGAGCGATATATTGGTGAGCAGTTGTCCCCAGTGTGATGGCAATGCGATCGCATTGAAGATAATCTCCCTCGAGGTCTTGGCTGAATTGAGGATAACCATGCCGAACGGGAACATGAACACGATGAACAGGAGGATGGTCAGCACTTCGAGGAGGACAAGCCCAGGATTCACGCGGAGTCTGGTCAGACTTTTCCGAGCGGTCATCACATCTCCACCTCTTTCTTTTTGTTTACTGTTACCTGCACAAGCGACACGACAACCAATGCCACGAACAGCACGACTGCCTTGGCCTGCGCCTCGGCCATTCTGTTGGCGGTAGCCGTATTGAATATGTTCATCGCGAGCAACTGGCTGGCCTTGACTGGCGCCTCGAAGAAGCGCGTGGCTGGGCCTCCATTGGTCAGCGTCAGGTTCATGTCGAATTGCTTGAATGAAGAAGTCAGTGTCAGGAACAATGATATCGTAAACGCGTTGGCCATCATCGGGATGAGGATGTGGAACACCCGGGCCGGATAGCTGGCGCCATCGACGCTCGCGGCCTCCATCAATGAAGCCGGTATGCTCTGGATGGACGCGACATAGATAAGCATGATATAGCCCGCGTACTGCCAGGTGTTGACCGCCGACATGGCCCATATGACCGTATCAGGGAGGCTCAGGAACGACACCCTGAGCACGTCTATCGACATGGACGCGCCGAAATCCACAACGATGCTGTTCAATATGAACTGCCAGATGTATCCGAGTACAATGCCGCCTATCAAGTACGGCACGAAGAAGCCGGCACGGTAAAAATTGCGGCGTTTGATCTTGCTGGTCACGATGAGCGACAGCAAGAAGCTCACCACATTGACCAAAACAATGTTGATCACCGTATACGCAATGGTTATGAGGAACGAGTACAGAAAATCAGGAGCGGAAAAAAGATCCCTGAAATTCCTGAATCCCACGAAAGCAACGTTGTCGCTGACCCCGTTCCAGTCGGTCATCGAGTAATACAATCCAAAGAAAAAAGGAATGATGATAATCATCACGAAGGCGAACACCGATGGAGTCAAAAAAAGCACGTTGACCAGCCTGTTCCGCTTCATGTGTTTTGTCCCTTGGGTTCTGGATACCCCGCAATACCCGCCGACACGATGGCGGCTGGCACTGCGGGGTTGCATAGCTTTTTATTTCTTTGGCAGGTCCGCGATGGCCTTCTTCATGTCGGCAGTGAACTGAGCGATGTTGTTCGGATTCTGCGCGAACAGGTCGAAGATCGGGCCAAACACGTTCTGGCCGGCGCCATCCGGCAGCATGCCGAAGAACACGCCATAGTTGCCACCACGGGCATTGGCTTCCATCAAGGCACTGCTGAGCTGGCCGCTTGGCTTGAGCGTGACAGACTTGAACGCTGGGATCATGCCAGCGCCGTTGACCATGTAGTCGTGGCCTTCAGGCGTAGATGCGATGGAGTTGAGGAAGGCCTTTGCCGCTTCGGCGTTCGGGCTCTTGGCATTAACGCAGTACCAGCTCGGCGCGAACAGGTACAGCCCCTTCTCTTCGGTGTCGAGGAACGCGTGAGGCGCGTAGCCGATCTTGAAGGTGACGCCAAGCTGCTTCAGGTTGGGGTCGACCCAGTTGCCTTGGTGCAGGAACGCGGTACGACCCTGGGCGAACGATCCGACCTGATCGTCATAGCTGCCGTTCAGGAGAATCTTCTTGTCGGCATACTTGAACAGCAACTGGACGTACTTTGCGTACTGCGCAAAGCGCGCCTCGTCCATCTGACCCTTGAGGGCCATATCGATGATGCTCGTATCGTCGAATGCCAGACCGCCACCCCAGTAGCACGCCAGATTGTGCTGGCCGGCGACCCACCACATGCCACCGGCAACCGAAGCCGCCATGGCTACCGGCGCATCGATGCCGAGTTCCTTCTTCTTTGAATCGAGAATCTTGAAAGCATTCTCGTACGCTGCGCGGGTCGTCAGCGTTGCGGGGTCTATTCCGGCCTTGGCCAGGATGTCCGCGTTGTACGCCCGGCCGTAGCCTTCGATAGCGACGGGGAACCCTCGAACCTTGCCATCAACCTTGAACGCGAGGTCGGTGTCCTTGACCCATGGCTGGTCGCTCAGATCCGCTATATAGTCTTTCCATATCTCATAACCACCACGGCCCTCTATCATGAAGATATCGGGCATCTGTCCGGCCTGCGACTTGGCCTTGAGAGCTCCACCGTAGTCTCCACCACCGCCGAGCGTCTCCACCTTGACCGTGGTGCCAGGGTGCGCCGCCGAGTACTTGGCAGCGTATGCGTCGAGAGCGTCCTTTATCTCGACTTTGAGCTGGAACATGTTGATCGTAACTTCCTTCGGCTTCTCCACTTTTTTGGCGCACGAAACGCCACCGAGCAGAATGGCCGCGATGGCCCCGACCGTCACGAATCTTGTGACAATTTTCCTCATTTTCGTCCTCCCTTGAACGTTAGAGTACTCCGGATCCCAAACCGCATTGGCACAGGTGTTGCGTAACACCTAGAATAATTCTAACATTTAACCGTGTGCTGTCAAGAAGAATGTGTGCCATTTCAATTGAATGATGTGCATTCACGCGCCTCATCACGAGTCCAGACCGGATGCGCTCCGCAACACGCGCAGGAAGGCTTCACCATAGCGCCCCAGCTTGCTCTGCCCAACGCCATACACACGCGAGAGCCTTTCAAGGTCCATGGGCTTGTCTGCTATCATCTCCTTGAGCGTTCTGTCAGGAAAAATGACGTATGGTGGCACATCAGCCTCATCGGCGAGGCGTTTGCGCAGAGCCCGCAGCGCCATGAAGAGCTCCTCATCTGAGCCTCCATCACCCTGGGCATAGATCTCGGATGCCTGGTCCCATGTACGTGCCGCTGCCTTGCCAGATCGCTTGCGTGCTGGCTTGCCAACATCACCGGATTCTCCGGAGATTGCGGGGTTGACCAGGTCAACGGGCACAAGGTACGGCCCCTTGTCCCTGAAGAGCGCATAGGCTGGGCTGCCCAGCGACAATGTCGAATGCTCCGGCTCGCGCACAAGGTGACCTGTCGCTATCAATCTGCGAGCCAAGGCCATCCATCCTGACCTGCCAAGCTCCACGCCTATGCCAAAGGTAGACAACCCATGGTGCCCGAATCGCTCCACCTTCTCTGTGGCTTGGCCGAGCAGAACGTCTATGACGTGCGCCGCGCCGAACCGCTCTCCGGTGCGCTTGACGCACGACAACAACTTCTGCGCTGGTACCGACAGATCGGTCGTTTCACGCGGCCCAGCCCGACAATTGTCGCATATTCCGCATGAGCGCTCGTCATGAGGCTCGCCGAAGTGCTCCAGGATCAGGGAGCGTCGGCAGCAGTCACTCTCGGCATAATCGCGCATCGCTTCGAGCCGACCGACAGCTGCCCGGCGCTGCTCATCGGGCAGCTCGTCGAATAGCCTCGACGCGACCATGACATCGGCCGCGCTGTAGTACAACAGACAATCCGCAGGCAATCCGTCCCGGCCGGCGCGGCCTATCTCCTGGTAATAGTTCTCGATGCTCTTGGGCAGATCAGCGTGAACAATCCAGCGCACATCGGGTTTGTCGATACCCATGCCGAACGCGACGGTCGCTACCACGATGAGCACATCATCGCGGACAAAGGCTTCCTGCACCTGCGACCGCTCTTCCGAATTCATGCCTGCATGGTAGGCCGCGGCCTTCATGCCAGCCGTGCGCAGGTGGGCTGCCAGTTCCTCGGTGCGCCGTCTCGAACCGCAATACACTATTCCCGACTGATTTGTCCTTGCCATGGCAAAGCCAAGCAATCTCCGCTTGAGTTCATGCTTTGGCGCAACTGAAATATGAAGATTCGGCCGGTCAAAGCCCCCCAGAAACACAACGGGTTGCGAGAGTCCAAGGCTGTCGATAATGTCGGCCCGGACACGCTCGGTCGCGGTGGCGGTCGTCGCAAGCCAGACCGCGCTGGGGAAGCGGCGACGCAAGACAGCAAGCTCGCGATACTCGGGCCTGAAATCGTGGCCCCATTCCGATACGCAGTGCGCCTCGTCGACGACGATAAGCGATGGCTGCACCGCATCGATCAGCGAGAGGAGCCTGTCACCAGAAAGCGACTCGGGCGCCGCGTACAGCAACCGGACATCGCCGGCCCTGACCCGTGTCTCTATGCCCCGCCGCTCCTGTGGTTCCAGCGAGCTGTTGATGAACTCAGCTTCAACGCCCGCAGCCCTGAGAGCCGAAACCTGGTCACGCATCAACGCTATCAGCGGCGATACGACCAAGGTTGTCCCGCTCAGCAGCAGCGCCGGTATCTGGTAGCACAGAGACTTGCCGCCCCCGGTAGGAAGGACGGCCAGGCAATCCCGCCCCGACAAGACGGCTTCGATTATTTCGCGCTGAAAGGGCTTGAAGGAGTCGTAGCCAAAGACCGTCTTGAGTACCGCTTCCGGTGTACGTGTCTGCATTTGTGCCATTATACCAGAAAAGCGCGCTTGATTCCTGGATCTTGCCATGCCGGCGCTGCCCTGATGGCCAATTGCCTTTCTCATGCAATAATTCTATAATCACACGCATTAATAATGCGACACACCACAGCCCTCCTGGAGTGCCATTGATGCATATTGACATGTGGAGTCTGCTCGTAGCCGGAACCGCCATGAACATGGTGTTTCTTGGCCTCTCCGCATTTACCTGGAGTCGAGCCAGGGGAACGGTGCATGGTCCGCAATTCTGGTTTGCGGGCTTTGCGTGCTTCATGGTTGGCATCGGTCTCGTCGCACTGCGCGGCATGATTCCTGATTGGCTATCCATCGTCGTCGCCAACACGGTCATACTGGCCGGTGTGATGATCAAGACGCTGGGCATACTCCGTTTCCTGAAAATCAGGAACGCCCTGCTCGAACGATTGCTTGGTGCCATCGTCGCGGTGGTGGCTCTGCTCCTGGTATTTTTCTACTATGTTGACGAAAGCCTGTCGGCTCGCATGATCGCAACGAGCATAGCCAACGTCCTGATTGGAGCGGTGGCCTCCTACGTGCTCCTCTTCCTTTCGCCCAAGGCAATACGCATCCATGCCTCGCTTGCCGTCGTCTTCTATGGCTCGTTTACCGGCCTGTATCTATTCAGATCGATATATGCCCTGCTCTGGAGCCGTGGCAACAGGTGGTTCGATTCCGGCGATCCCGTTGAACCGTGGCTGCTCGTCATAGTGCTCGTCATACTCGGCGGCATAGCTGTCGGCGAGCTGATACTGCTGCACGGCGCGCAGGAACAGACGCTGCGGGTCGTTTCCGAGAAACTGGCGCACCGAAACGAGCGCTTGCGCGACGAGATCCATAGACGCATACAGGCCGAAAAGGAGTTGCTGGCTATCAATCGTGAACTGGGTTCAACCCAGAAGGAAATCATGATAACGCTCTCGGAGGTGGTGGAATTCCGCTCCAAGGAGACGGCCCTGCATGTTGCGAGGGTCGGCGAATACGCCAGAATTCTGAGCCTTGCCGCTGGCCGCAGTACCGAAGAGGCCACGCTGATAGCCGACGCCGCTCCGATGCATGATATTGGAAAGATAGCGATCCCCGATGAAATCCTGAACAAGCCATCGGGACTATCGCAGGACGAGATCGGGCTGATACGCGGTCACACCACGGTGGGATATCAGTTGCTGCACAAGTCTGACCGCGCGCTCATCAAGATGGCCGCTACGATAGCGCTCGAGCACCATGAGTACTGGGATGGCGGCGGCTACCCCGAAGGCAAGCGCGGCCAGGATATCTCGTTCGCTGGCCGGGTTGTCTGTCTGTGCGACGTATACGACGCGCTTGCGGCGGCACGCCCATACAAGGCACCTTGGGAACTGACACGAATACTCGATTACATACGGACCCAGCGCGGCTCCATGTTCGATCCGGAACTGGTCGACGCCTTTTTCACGCGCCTGCATGACTTCATAGCCATATCGGAGACGCTCAAAGACGCCTGAATCGCGCCTGCTGGGCGGCAAACAATGAGGCCGCCCACGTGGGCGGCCTCGATGAATCTGTCATTCAGAGAATCAGCATGCTAGCCCCGGTAGCACAGAACTGGATTGCGCGCCGCGGCGACCTCGTCGAGGCGACCGATTGGCGTGTTGTGCGGCGCGTCATGCAGCAGTTCAGGGTTATGCCTGGCCTCGTCGGCTATCTTCAGCATTGCCTCCACAAAGCCATCGAGCGTCTCCTTGCTCTCGGTCTCCGTAGGCTCGATCATCAGCGCCTCGGGAACGATGAGCGGAAAGTAAATTGTGGGCGGATGGTAGCCATAATCGATGAGCCGTTTTGCTATGTCCAGGGTATGGATGCCTTCGGCCAGCACTCCTCCCATGGCGACGAACTCATGCATGCACCGGCGCGGGTACTTCACGGTGTATGTCTTCTCCAGCCGTGCCTTCAGATAATTGGCATTGAGCACGGCCGACTCGGCCAGCCGCCTCATGCCGGACTCGCCGAGCATCATGATATAAGTGTACGCCCGCACAAGAACGCCAAAGTTGCCATAAAAGGCCTTGATCCGGCCAATGGAGTGCGCCGGCATCTTCATGGAGTATTTTCCCGAGACTTCCATCGCTATCGGGCCCGGCAGATACTCGGCCAGCACCTGTGCAGCTCCGACCATGCCAACGCCTGGACCGCCGCCGCCATGCGGCGTGGAGAATGTCTTGTGCAGGTTGAAGTGCATAACATCAATGCCCACGTCGACGGGGCGCAGCACCCCGGTCAGGGCATTCATGTTGGCGCCGTCGCCATACACGAGTCCGCCAGCATCATGGATTATCTTGGCAATCTTTTCGATGTTGCGCTCGAAGAGGCCAAGCGTGCTCGGGTTGGTTATCATGATGCCAGCCACCGTATCGTCACACTGCGCCTTCAGGGCATCGATATCGATACCGCCATCGGCGTCGCTCGGGATGGTCACGGTAGTAAGGCCAGCCATCGAACAGGACGCTGGATTGGTGCCATGAGCACTGTCAGGGATAAGCATCTTGACGCGGCCAGGCTGGCCGTGGGCATGGTGGTATGCGCGGATCATGAAGACGCCGGCAAGCTCGCCATGGGCGCCGGCGGCTGGCTGCAGGCTTACCGCGGAGAAGCCGCCAATCTTCTTGAGGCTCTCCTGCAGGCGCCATATCAGCTCTATCGAGCCCTGGCTGTTCTGGTCTGACAGCAGCGGGTGCGAGCCTTTCCAGCCAGGCTGCGCAGCCGCCACCTCGTTGGCCTTCGGGTTGTACTTCATCGTGCAACTGCCCAGCGGGTAGTACTCGGTGTCTATTGAGAAGTTCTTCTGCGACAGCCTGGTAAAGTGCCGCACGACGGTCAGTTCGTCGAGCTCTGGCAATTTAAGCGATTCACGGACGAGGTGGGCAGGCACCGTGGTGACAGGCACGTCGCATTTGGGCAACGCGACGCCTATCCGGCCTGGGCTGGACAGCTCGTATGCGAGAGGTTCGGGGGTCAGGTTCATCGGGAGGCCTCCTTGAGCGATTGAGCCAGAAGCTCGATCTGGGCCTTGGTGTTCATCTCGGTTACGCATACGAGAAGCTCGTGGGTCCGCGACGGATAGTAACGCGACATATCAAGGCCCGGCACGACACCGCGTCGCTCGAGGGTCTCGACGATATGCTTGGCCGGAACAGGGGTCTTGACGACGAATTCCTTGAAGAAGGTGCCATCAGCAACGGCGTAGCCCGGAATGGCGGCGATCTGTGTAGCGGCCCAGTGCGCCTTGTTCCAGCACAGCTCGGCAACAGCAGCCAGGCCGCTCTTGCCGAGCGCCTCGAGGTATATGGTCGTCATCAGCATCACGAGTCCCTGGTTGGAGCAGATGTTGGAGACAGCCTTTTCCCGGCGGATGTGCTGTTCGCGCGCGGTCAGTGTCAGGACGAAGCCACGCCGCCCATCATGGTCGGCGGCCTGTCCGACGAGTCGGCCCGGCATCTTGCGGACAAATTTCTGCGCGACGCCAAAAACGCCGAGGAAGGGTCCACCGTAGTTCATGGCGTTGCCAAGCGCCTGCCCTTCCGCCGTCACGATGTCCGCACCATAGGAGCCGGGGCTCTTGAGCAAACCGAGCATCAGCGGATCCGCCGAGACAATGAACACGCCGCCAGCGCCGTGAACGGCGTCGGCTATACCGGACAAGTCATGCACGCGGCCCTCGAAATCGGGGTACGCCACCACGAAGCACGAAGTCCTGGCGTCGGCCTTCTTTGCGGCGATTGCCGGCGCGTCTGTGTATTCCTCGATCTCGATGGCAAATGCCGCGAGGTAGGTATGGAGCACACCCTTGTATTCGGGGTGCAGTGCCGCCGGTATCATGATGCGCGGCCTGGAGTCACCTCCGTGGTTCACAGCCATGATCACGGCCTCGGCCAGCGCGGTCGCCCCATCGTAGTGCGACGCGTTGACAGCGTCGACACCAAGCAATTCGGTCATCATCGACTGATACTCGAATATCGCCTGCAGGGTACCCTGTGAGACTTCCGGCTGGTATGGGGTATACGCGGACAGGAACTCTCCACGGGAGGCGAGCGCGGGTACGGCCGCTGGTATGAAATGGTTGTAGGCACCAGCGCCGAGGAACCAGGCGCTGCTCGACGCCGACGTGTTCCTGGCGGCCAGCGCCTCTATCTCGCGTAACGCCTCGAGTTCCGAAAGGCCTTCGGGCAATCCCAGCTTCGGGAAACGCTTGGCCGCGGGGATGTCGGCGAACAATTCGTCAACCGACTTGATGCCTATGGCGGCGAGCATCGCCGCGCGGTCAGCATCGGTATTGGGTATGAAGGGCACGATGCTACTCCTTACCGGCTTCAGTCTCGTACGCGGCCGGAGTCAGGAGCGTGTCCCATTCAGCGGGATTGGAAGGTTCGATGGCGAGGAACCATCCGCCGGTATAGGGTTCCTTGTTGACCAGGGCAGGATCACCGGCGAGGGCCTCGTTGATGGCGACGACCTTGCCTGACATAGGCAAATATACGTCGCTCGCGGCCTTGACCGATTCGACGACGCCAAAGGTGTCACCCTTCTTCAGGGTCTTGCCGATCTCGGGCAGTTCTATAAAGACTATGTCGCCGAGCGCTTCCTGGGCGTGGTCAGAGATTCCTACGATGACCTTGGCTCCATCCTTGCGTGCCCATTCGTGCGAGGTGAGGTATCGTGCGTTCTTGTCAATGTTCATGGCTTCCTCCTGTGTTTATGGAAAAACGATATCGAATCCGTTGCTTCTGCCGTCTGGCTCGATCAATGATCCTGGTCCGGCTCAGCGCCGGTACGCCGGCACGTACAGCGGGCGCTTGACAACGACAGCCGTGACGGGCTTGCCCCTGATCATCACCTTGAGCTCTGTCCCGGCTTTTGAAAAACCGGGTTCCACGAACGCGTTCGCGGCGAATTTCCTGACTGTCGGGCAGAACATCCCCGCGACGACCTTGCCAATGGTGCGCCCTGATCCGTCCTGCACCTCATAGCCTTCTCGAGGCACTCCGCCTTGCACCTCGAACCCAATCAGCTTGCGGGCGACGCCTGTCGCGGCCAGCTTCTCGAGCGCGGCCTTGCCTACAAACTCCTTGTCAAAATCGCAAGCCCACTTGAAACCCGCCTCGAGCGGATATATTTCCTGGTTTATCTCATGGCCATGCAACGGCATGCCTGCCTCGAAGCGCAGGCTGTCCCGGGCCGCAAGCCCGATCGCCTCGACTTCGATGCCGCGCTTCTTGCCCTCGGCGAGCAACCCTGTCCACAGCTTCTCGGCGCTGTCCGCCGGGAAGAACAGCTCGACACCGTCCTCGCCGGTATACCCGGTCCTGCCCACGAGGCACGGCACGCCAAGCACCTTGGCGCGGCCCGACGTGAAGCGCGGATACGCCGATATCTTCGCGTCTGAGACCAGGTCCAGAAGCTCAATGGCGCGCGGCCCCTGGACCGCTATCATGTATGTCTCTTCAGAACGGTCGACTATGGTGACCTTGGCCGGGTTCGGATTATGGGCGACCAACCAGGCGACATCCTCGATGCGATTCGATGCGTTGACCACAATCCACCACGCACCCGGAATCTTGTACACGAAAAGGTCGTCTATGACGGTGCCGCGCTCGTTGAGCAACAATGAGTACCTGGCGTCATTGTCCTTCATGTCGAGGACACGTGCGCTGACCAATCCCGAAACGAAGGCATCGGCTCCGGGGCCGGTAACCTCGACCTGGCCCATATGATCGATATCAAAGAGACCGACAGAGCGTCTGGTAACAAGATGTTCCTCTACGGAACCGAGCGGATAGCTGATGGGCATGTCATAACCAGCGAATGGAGCCATTTTGGCCCCCGCTGCGATGTGCCACGCATGAAGGCGGGTCTGATTCACGATTTCGTCCTCCTGGTACGGCGGTTCCGCGAACGCGGATACCGTTTAAGACGACGTAATTGTAACTTGAAAGACTGGGAGCGGCAAGGTCGTTCTATTGAAATGACGTTTTAATTATTAACATATCGATATACTATTATTATGAATAGAATCACTTATTGCTCGGCATGAGGAGCTGAACGCCCATCCTTCGTCGATGATCTCACATGCTTCGAGACCAGACGGCGTTCCCTGGCGGCTCTGGTGGGCTTTGTCGGCACGCGGTGTCTGGGAATACGTGCCGCCTTGATGACAAGTTCGATAAGGCGGGCGATGGCGCCGACTTCATTCTGCAGCCTGCTTCGCTCCAGATCCACCGCTACATAGAGGCGCCCTTCCGCGTCCAGTCGTGCGGCCAGCTGTTCACGGGCGCGCTGCCGTTCTGCAGCGGAGAGGCCGTCTATCCGTTCAAAGTCGACTCGTGCCCGGACCTTCGTTTCGACCTTGTTGACGTTCTGGCCACCGGGGCCAGACGATCTGGCGTATTCAAGCTCCACGACCATCGGAATTGAACGCTTGATGGCATCAGCGCGCATCGCGGTCCCCCATTAGAATGACGCCCTCGAGAGCGGCTTGCCAATGAACACGCCATCGCCGCCCAGGTAGTCACGCGTCTGGCCGTCTATCAGTATCTGCACGTCCTTGACGGTAGGGAAGCCGGTCGCCGTGTAGACTATCTGCTTGAGCTGCCCCGCGTACCCTTCTATGCCATAGCGGTTGTACATGAACGCCTCGTTGAAGTTGAGGTAGGCGGTAGAACCGCGCACCTGTGCGGAAACCAGCCTGGCGTCTGATGGTATAAGGCTGATAAAGCCGCGGGCCAGTTCGTCGGCGTCGGGGCCAGCCATCAGGGCGTTCAGAGCGTCGGTCATCGGAGAGTCAGATGCATCGACGGTACGTTTCACCTCGTGTCGGCTTATGACGCCATCATCGTCGACACGAATGAAATAGAGCACCGCGACCCTGGTCGACTTGACCACCTCCATGGGACTCGTCCTGGGGGTGGGGCTTACGGTCGGAGGTTCTTTGGGAGCGGGCTGAGGTTTGGTAGTAGTTGCAGCTGGAGTCGTGGTGGTCGAAGTAACCGCGGGATTCGCCGCGCCGGGCGCGAGTGGCTTCGGAACATCCTGTTTCGGGCTTTCCTGCGGGGCAGACTTGGTCTGCGGCTGCTCCGGTGCAAGGCTTCCATCACCGTGCACCGGCTCGACGGGCGCTGTCGCGGGCGTCCTGGATCCGACAGCATCGACAAAGCCGGTCGAAGCCAGGGTGCTCTTGATCTTGTCCCAGCTAAAGACAAAGAGCAGCAACGTGACGAGCAGCATCACAAGCCAAACGAGGCAACCAGTTCCGTGCTTGGTCCCGGATGATCCGCGGGTCGTCGTCTTTCGTTGTGCCATGATAGGCCGATACTAGCCGCCACTCGGCTCGGGGTCAAGGGTGATGAGCCGGTTCAGGATGCTCCCAGATCGGCGAGTTGGGTACGAGCCAAGGCATCTCCAGGTTCATAGTCGAGCACGGTCCTGAAGAAACCGATGGCTTCCTCGAGCTGGCCTTCCTTTCTGGCGACGATACCCAGGTTCGATATGATCTTTATATTTTCAGGCTCCTTGCGCAGGGCCTGCACCAATCGGGAACGGCTCTCGGAGAGCAGACCAAGTTCCATTTCGCATATCGCCAGCTCGTTCAGTACATCAACCTCGTCGGCACCAAGGTCAAGCGCCTTGAGGAAGGCTTCCCGGCCGGCTTCCCACTGTCCCAGACGTCGCCTTCCCCACCCTACCAGGAACCAGCCATTCCATATGCCAGGATCCTGCTCAACGAAGGCAAGAGCCTTGGCTATGCCTGCTTCCTCTTTGCCCATCCTGATAAAATCATAGGCTTCCTTGAACAAGGCATCGGCGTCTCCGCGGATATGCAGTTTATGCAGAATTTCCTTGGCCTTGCCTATCTTCGCCTCATCATCGCCCATAACGATGTACGACTCGAACATGCGGGCGGCCTGCTCATAGGAACGGCCCTTCAGGTAGAAGAAGCCCGCGTTGAAGAAAGCGTTTGGATACGGAGGCTCCAGTGCCAGCAGGCGCTTGTACAGATCGAACGCCTTGCCCCTGACGGCATCTGCCAGCTCCTCTTTCTCGGACTGATCCAGGGCGTCGGCCTTGTCTTCATAGAGAATGGCCAGATTCAATAGAGGCTCGGGCATCTCTGGTGCCAGCCCGGACAGTGCCTTGAATATCTCCTCGGCCACATCGAGATCGCCGTTGCGCGCCTTCAGGATGCCAGCCTCGGAGAGCTCTGCAAATACATCAGGCTTGACCGCCAGCACGAATCGCCTGAAATATGCGGCATTCTGGTTGTCCGGGTCGTAGGCAAGCAACCTGAGCATGCCGGCCACGATCATCTCCCAGGACAGGCCAGACAGGTCTTTGGTGTTCTGCCCGAGTTCAACCGGTATGGGTATCGAAGGATCGACCTCGAAGGATCCAATGGGTCGTGCCATCTTCTCGGGTATCTCTATGAATATGATATTTCCAGGGAGGCGCGGGGAATCTGTTTCAGGGTTCATGGTGTCTCCAGAGTGGGGCCGATAGTGGCCGTTTCGAGTGGTACAAATCCGCGATCACGCCGGGGCGGGATCGCGCGATTCTTCTTCTGCGGTAGATTTTCGCTGTCCGACATAGTCGTTGATATGCATCTTGTACGAGAGCGGCACCGCTGCGTCGTCGTACTTGATGGCAATGGCGGTCAGATCCTTGCGACCCTCGACATCTTCGTAGCGGACCGCCAGCCCCGCTATGGCCACCGTTTCCCGGGGTTCCTCGAAATCAACACGAAGATGGCATGTCTTGCCCACAAGGTATTTCGCTATTCCGACTATTATTACCTTGGCGCCGGAGAATGACAGGTCGCGCAGGATGCATCTGCGAGGCACTCCATCGATGACGATCGTTGATTCCTTGCGGGCCAGCCCGATCTTGCGTATGGCGTCCGGCGTAAGGAGGATGCGATCCTCGCGCCGCCTGGCAGAATTTACATTTGCCTCCAGCATACGCCCCATGATCTCGACAAAGTCGTCGGGGGGCCGCTGGGTGAACAGAATATTGATGAATTGCAGTGTGCCATTCGATTGGGTATACGGCGAGAAGCCATTGACCCGACCCGACACAAAAAACGTGACCGCGTCCGCCTTGTCCGACTGCTTGAAAGACAGGCGAATGCTGACCAGGTTGTTCGCCTTGGCGATCCGCTCCATCAGCGGCTGCCTGGTCGGAGCCAGTACCTTTGCCTCATCGAAGGAGCTGGAGTAGATGACGCACGGCCATTGCTCACCAAGGCACTTCAGGAACACGGCCTGCGGCTGCAGCCCCGTGGACTTGACGATCTCCTTGGTGAAGGTGACCGCTATCGCCCGGTAGGTCTCATAGTATTTGCTGATTTGCTGGCTGGTCGCGATGGACATACGATGTCGTGATCATACGGCATGGGCAGTCTTTGGTCAATGAACGGCAGCCGTCGCGCAATATGATTGACAAAGGGGGGGACCGCCCCTATCTTGTGCCCAAGCCGCGCTGTAAGCGTCGGTATCATGCCCGTATAGAGGTAGGAGCGATGAAAGAAGAGTACGAGTTCCCGCTTGAGGAATACATGCCGCGGGAGCGCTTTGAACGGATGAAGCGCTTTGCCCAGGACAAGGAGACTCCATTCCTGATCCTGGACCTCGATATCGTACGCGCCAAGTACGAGGAACTCCGAAAGAATATGCCCTTTGCCAAGATTTACTACGCAGTCAAGGCCAATCCAAACGACGAGGTTGTCTCATTGCTTCGCGATCTTGGCTCTTGCTTCGATGTAGCCACTCGATTCGAGCTTGATCAGCTCCTCAGGCTCGGCATCACGCCCGACCGCATGAGCTATGGCAACACCATCAAGAAGGAACGCGACATAGCCTACTTCTACGAAAAAGGCATACGGCTCTACGCTACCGACAGCTTTGAGGATGTGGAGAAACTATCCAGGGCGGCTCCAGGTTCCAGGGTTTTCTTCCGGATCCTGACCGAAGGGCTTGGCGCCGACTGGCCGCTGTCGAAGAAGTTCGGCAGTCATCCCGAGATGACCCGAAACCTGATACTGCACGCGCGCGACCTCGGGCTGGATCCGTATGGCATATCATTTCATGTGGGAAGCCAGCAGCGCGACATCGGCCAGTGGTCAACGGCGCTGGGCAATGTCAGCAACATCTATTCATGGGCGGAAGACCACGGCATCAAGCTATCCATGATCAATATGGGGGGCGGTTTTCCGGCAGCCTATACCGATCCAACCAATCCTATAGAACACTACGCCGGCGACATCAAGTCTTTTCTTACCAACAACTTTGGCGACGATCTGCCGGAGATAATCATAGAGCCGGGCAGGTCAATGGCCGGAGATTGCGGCATGATAGTCACCGAAGTAGTCAACATTGCCAAGAAGAGCACCCATGACCTGTACCATTGGGTCTTCCTGGACATAGGAAAGTTCGGCGGGCTCATAGAAACTCTGGATGAGGCCATCAAGTATCCCATATATTTCGAGAAGTCAGGCCCTACCCTCGACATAATCCTGGCGGGTCCGACATGCGACAGCATGGATATCCTGTACGAAAAAACCCCGTATGACATGCCAGCCGGCACCAGGATTGGCGAACGGGCGTACATACTGTCCACGGGGGCGTATACGCAGAGCTATAGCTCCATTTACTTCAACGGCTTCCCGCCACTGTCAACCTATGTACTGAAATGAACTTTGGCGCAGGGCGAATGGGTCGCCCTGCGTCGCTTTCAGCAACCGTCTGTCATGAATGGATCATCGATCCGGCCGCATTGAACAACTCGGTGTACAACGCATCGAGGTCTTCCTCATCGACGCTCGAGAATGCCACACGCAGCCATTTATCCTGTATTGAAATAGTCCCGATGCCCCGATTGTCGAGCAAGTTCAGCCGCAGCGTCTCCGCAGAGAACCCCTGGCACTCGAAGCACATGAAGTATCCAGAGTTGAACGGCAGCGCGACAAATCCGCGAGGCGCCTGGTGGGATGACAGGAACGCCTTGACCTTATGGTAGCGCCGCTCCAGAATAGCCCCGAACTCCTGCTTCTGCTTCAGGTACCTTGGATCGGCAACCGCCTTCGCCAGCATGTGCTGGGTCGGCGCCGTCGCGTTTGAAATGCTTGATCGGATCACGCCCATCAGTTTCTTCACCAGGGCGTCGTAGGCCGCCTCTTTCAGGTCAGGACTCGCGAACGTGACAAAACCACCACGGAAACCCCAGACATAGTCTTCTTTTGTCTGTCCATCGACCTTGGCCGCAAGAATCCTCGGATGCGCCATAGCCATCTTCGCGAACATCGATTCGCGCAGGTTGTCAGGCTCGTATTGCAGTCCGAAGTACGCATCGTCAGAGATGACCAGAATATCGACTCCGCCATCAGCCACTCGAATCAGCGCGGCCTTGATGGCCTCCGCCTCGGAGACCGTGGGCGTGTAGCCCGTGGGATTATTCGGGTAATTCAGTATGACAACAGCCTTGTGGCTATTGCGCGATGCCTCGACGATAGCATGCTCAAGGCCTTCCACATTGAAGCCGCCTTCGGGTGTGAAAAACTTGTATGATGCCAGCCGCGCATTCTTGCGTTCTTCCATGATAAGCCTGTAATTCGGCCAGAACATGTCGGCTACTATCACCGGATCACCTTCATTGATGAAGAGATCGGCAAGGTACGATATGCCCGCGGTCAGCCCCGGCACGGCCACAGGGAGCGAGAAGCCCACGCCGGCGAGAGATGGATTCTTCTTCAGTATCTCGCTGCGCCATGCAGCCCTATTGGCGGGCACACCGGCCGTTGGCGCATAGGCTACGGCCTCTCGTTTGGAAAGGCTGGGCAACTGAGACAGTATGGCGTCCAGCGCCATCGGCTCACCATGGGCAACGGCCATCCCGATGGTGGCATTGAAGCGTTTGGCCCGCTCGGTAGCCTCCGCGCTTTGTGAAAGTATACCTTTGGGGAAATACATCCTGGTTCCAATAGCGGACAGCAGTCGTCCCGCGCACGTTCCATCAAGCGATCGATTGAGCTCTTCGGCCAAGGCGTTCATCTGATTCCTCCACATCGAAATCGGCACGCCGGACTCGTCCGGCGGATACGCCTATCGGTATAGGCGTCCCGCTCGCAGCTTGTCAAGCTTGGGCCTTGGGTCGGCGCCATTGCGCTACCGCGATGACGATCATATACTTGATTACGTTACGAGGAAGATCAGGGAGGTACCATGATCAAGAAACGCTATTCGCGCGACGGGGCGTCGTGTACCGTAACTTTCGTCATAGAGGCAGAACAGGCAACCGGTGTAGAGCAAGCGGTGTTGTCGGGCGACTTCAATAACTGGAGCAGAGACACAATCCCGATGAAGGCGACCAAGGATGGGGGATTCGAGGCAAGTGTGCGGCTCGACACCGGGCGCGAATATCACTACAGGTACCTGTTCGACGGCTACCGCTGGGAAAATGACTGGCATGCCGACAAGTATGCACAGAGCCCATTCCGCGACGCCGAAAACAGCGTGGTTATCACCTGACATTATTGCGATATGGCAATATCGATACTATTGACTTGTCTTTAATATCAGTACTTTGGTATACTTTGTCGTTGTGACAAGGGTGTGCGTTGCACACATCAAACGAGTTTGGAGGTACCATGAAGAAGCACGGTGTGGCGCTTTTGGTCTTATTAGCACTATGTGCCATAGTTTCTGTTGGAGCGCAGGCAAAGCTCAAGGATGGTTTCTATTTCGCCCAGGAAACCGCATATCAGTCAAGTGGATGGAGGGATCAGGTCGTTCTGCATGTACAGGGTGGCAAGATCGTCGCCGCCAACTGGAACGGGATCAGTACCAGCGCCGTCCTGGACAAGAAGTCAGAATCGGCCGCGGGACACTACGGTATGATCAAGGCGTCCAAGCTTGGCAAGGAATGGCATGAGCAGGCCGCCGTCGTGGAGAAGTACCTGATTTCTACACAGGACACGGCATTCTCCAAGTACAGCAGCCCCGAGGGCACAACCGACGCCATCGCCGGAGCCTCGATTCATGTGAAGGGCTTCTTTGAGCTGGTCAAGGCCGCTCTTGCCGCCGGCCCTGTTGCCAAGGGCACATACAAGAAGGATGGATGGTTCTTCGCCAAGGCTCCCGCCTTTGACAAGAGCGGATACATGACCACCGCGCTCTTGACCATCGTGAATGGCCGCATCGTCGACGCCAACTGGAATGCCATCTATAAGGATGGTGGCGATTCCAAATACGTGAGGGCCATCAAGGGCACCTACAAGATGAACGCAAAAGAGGGTGAATGGAATGTCCAGGCAGCCCGCGTTCAGGCCGCCCTTGTAAAGCAGCAGGATCCATCGAAGATCACCGTGAAGGCTGACGGCAAGACCGATGCAATCTCCGGTGTGTCCATTTCCATCAATGATTTCATAGCCGTGGCCGCCGAGGCGCTCAAGGCAGCAAAGTAAGCCGCTCCCGCTCGCATATGAGGCTACCCCTAAACGGGTAGCCTTTTTTTATCTACCGCGGCTGCAGGATTATATGCGTTCAGATAGGCAATCGTTGGGTTCGATTTGATGCAGATGGAACGTTAAATAAAAAGAACGGTATGCCTGGACGTCTGCGCATACCGTTCTATCATAGGCAAGGATGCCTATATAAAATATCGGAATTGCGCCTCAAAGCCTTGAAGGAAAAACGCATATACGCGCAACATCGCTACTCGGATGTCATGCCGGGGACCATTGCCGATATCAGGAACGTCCAAGAATCTGGTCAGCGTGCCACCGAGCGCTCTCGGCGACCGCCCGATAGAGCCTTGCCGTATGGCGCAGGCTCTCATCAAAGCTCCTTGAAGGACTGCCTACCGCCTGCGCGGCGGACGCAAACAGGAATCCGACGACATCGCGCGCACGGCTTGCCAGCACGGCCTCATCGATAAGCGCCAGGCGCCGTATGCTGGCTTCCCGCGAGGCTGCATCAAGGACCTGCGACTGCTCGGCGACGGCTATGGCTTCGTCTGCAAGCGCTGCGACACAGTCAAGGTCCTCGACCAACTGCCCGAGTATCGCTTCCAATTCATGTGTGGCGACGCTGGAATCGCTCATGCCCAGCGCATCGAGTCTGGCGTCGATCACGCTTCGCAGCGGAGGCAGGTCAAGCACGGCTTTGCTCGATGCGCAGGGCATGCCGGCTATCGCAAGACCATGCCGGGAGAGATTCCAGGTCGGTGCCTGCGGACTTGTCGCCAGCCTGCTCGAGAACCACCAGGCATAGAGCGAAAGCCTCTTGTCGCTGGTCACCATCGCGCCATCATTGGCAGGTGTCAGATAGGGGCGGCCACCTCGCATGGCCTGGAAAGCATCGCCTGAGGCGGGCCTCAGCCGTAATCCGCTGCCCAATGAGCGCTGTTCAAAGAGGCTGGCGCGCGCATGGGTCTTGCCACCGGGAAACGACAGGTCAAGACCAGCCATATAGAGCGGTGAGCAGCCCAGGGTCCTGGCAAAATCCCATGCGGTTGTCGCCACCGATCCGCCCGCGCCAAGGGATCCCTTGTTCTGGCCCAGGCACTTCTCGATATACCGTCCAAGTGGATATATTGACGAACAGACGACGGTCCGCCTGGTCTGGAACCGCAGGACAGACGGCCATACTGCGGCTTCGACGACCAGCACGCTCTCGCTCATATCACAGCGATCGAGATGGCGGGCATTCCAGTATTGCGGGTCCACTACGACGATAAAATCAGGTCGTACGCCGGAGCGCAGCACCGAACGCAGCGCCGTGTCGACACATACAATCACCATGCGCTCCGCCATATCGGGGAGGACAGGCAACACATCGTCGAGCGACGGCCCCGCCGCCACCACCAACGCGGGCAATCCGGTGAATATGCCGGCCAAACTCGAAACGCCGGGGAGTCCGGCCACGATCCCGATGTTGCGCGCTATGTTGCGCACCCACAGGCGGCCAAAGCGCTCGAGCGTCGCCTGATTTATGGCATCCTTGCTCATGAAGCGGTCCAGTTGCTCTCGAAGCCTGGCAGCAGATTCCACATAGGCGCCCAGCATCATTTTGTTCTCGATGACCGCGATTGAGCGCGGGTTCGCGAATTCGAGATACGAAGCCAGCCCTTCACCATCTGGGCACAAGACAAGGGCAAATCGCGCGTCAGCCAGCAGGTCGGTCAAATCAGCCATATGGAATAGCGCGGATAGCCATGCCGGATCGACTTCTATGGCAACGGCCTGCCTGCCTGAGGCAAGCACCGCCCGCGCCGCATAGCCGAGTCCCAGACCGAGCACGACCACAAGATCGGCACCTGTAGCCATGGCCTCATCGGCGAGTCGGCGTGCTTCCGACGACGGGTCATAGCTGGAATGCAGCCACCGTGAACCCGCACGAGCCGTAGCTTCCCCGTTGCGGGCCAGGCCAGCTTCCAGAAGAACCGGATTGACATTGACAAGAATATCCGCCAGCTCTTTCGATCGGGCCGAAAGCGCCGCCAGGTTGGATTCAAACAGGGCTGTGCCTTCGACGCTCACTCAAGCCTCAACGTAATGGTCATTCCGGCAACGATGGGCACTCCTGGAGCGGGAGACTGCTCGCGGACCCATCCATCGCCCACGATCTCGACGCTGATGTCATCGCGTTCAAGGAGGGCGGTCAGCGACCGTTTGGGCGTGCCTATCAGATTGGGCATTGTGTCGCCAATGCTGACGGAATCGACACCGCTCACCGCTATGCGCCCGCTGTGCGTGATGACGGCCGAGCCCGTCCTTGCGACGCCGTATAGATCGGCTATGGTATTGGCCACATCCTTGACCAACGGAGCCGCGATGCGTCCACCATAAGTTGACGCGCCTTTTGGTTTGAAAATGGCCGCGTACACAATGTATTCGGGTGCCTGGCTCGGGAACAACGCTATGGTGCTGGCTATGAAGTCGGTATCGGAATACCGGCGTGTCGCCGGGTCTATCATCTGGGCAGTTCCAGTCTTTACCGACATGCGCAGGTCGTCGATCCTGGCCCGCCAGCCGGTGCCGGTCTTCAGGACAACGGCCTCCATGGACTGCAGAATTTCCTGAGCCTCAGGCTCGTCCATCACGCGCCTGACAGAAATGGGCTGCGGCGCGTCTACGATGGTGCCATTCTGGTCGACTATGCGGGCAAGCGTCCGGGGCCTCATAAGCACGCCGCCGTTGGCTATCACCGTGGCTGCATCGGCCATCTGCAGGGCGGTTACCAGCAGCTCCTGGCCAATCGCTATGGTCGGCTTGGTTCGGGCAGACCATTCCACTGGCTTTCGTATCAGCCCGGGGCTCTCACCCGCAAGATCGGCGCCGGCTCGCTCGCCAAACCCGAACTCCCGTATCTTGGCGTAGAAATCTATCGCGGATACCGTGTCGGAGGCATACGCGGCGCCGGCATTGCATGAGTATTCAAGAATCTTCGTGACATTGACCACGCCATGGGAACCCAGGCACTTGATCACCACATCCTCACCGGAACTCATCGTCTTTTCGTACTGGCCATCGCAGACGAATGTCGAGTTTGCGTCGATGCCACCCAGCGCCATCAAGGCTCCCATGCTGTAGACCTTGAAAACGGATCCAGGTTCGTACGCGTATATTGAAACCCTGTCGACCCAGGTCGAGCGATCGGCCGACAGGAAGTTGTTTGGATCAAAATCAGGCAATGATACATAGCCAAGGATGGCTCCCGTGTGAGCCTCCATCACCACAAGCGCGATGCCCTCGGCGGCGTTCTCGACCAGTGCCGCGCGGCCCAGCTGTTCAAGCCGGTATTGCAGATCTGCATCGATTGTCAGGTACACTGAGTCGCCATAGGCATACCCGCCGCTCGCCTTGGATGTATCAGGAGCGAGCACGGACTCAAACGATGCCTCTGCCCCAGCCAGTCCCTTGTTTTCGGTGCCCACAAACCCGATCAGATGCGATGCCAACGCGCGCTCTGGATAGACCCGGCCGGCAACCCTGTCCAGACTCAGGCCATTCATTCCTGTCGATTCTGCAGCGCGCTCCACAGCCTTGGCCACCTCGCCGGAGACGCGGCGGGCCAGATATACGAAATCCGGCCCATCTCCTGTCAGGCGTGCCAGAATGTCGTCTTCCGGCATGCCCAGAGCCATGCCAAGCGCGTTGGCGAAGGCAGGTTCATTGCCCTTGGCTACAGAGGGTCTCCATACCGATACATCATAGAGGTCGGTATCCGCGGCGAGCAGACGGCCTTCCCTGTCATATATGGAACCGCGTATTGACACGACACGCGGAGCAGCTGCCTGCGGCCCAACGCCGGTGCCCAGAGCCAACTTGCCATAGCGGGCGAGCGTTATCGCCGACACGATGACGATGGCGCCGAGTATGACATAGTGTCGTATGAAGCGCCTATCGATCGACATCGCCAGTGATTTCCTTGAACTGAAGGAGCCTTGATACGGTGCTGGCCAACCAGCCGTGATACACTACCACTCTTCCCGCTATCGTCTCAATCGGCACGGAGCCGTAGTCCCTTGAATCGAACGAAACCTCGGCATTGTCGCCGACTATGAACAGCCTTCCCCCGGGGACAAAATTGGTTCCTGCAAATCTGGCCGAGGCGGCTCCAAGCGTCACCGAACCGCCTCGGCCGTGGAGCACGCCTGCCTCTGCCGACATGAATGCGGGCCCGATCTCCAAGACCCGCTTGATAGCCCTGCGCGATCCACCGGGAGATGGCGAAACAAGGACCAGATCTCCCGGCTTCGGTTCCGCCCACCGCGCCATGTATCGATTGATAAACGGCACACGCAGGCCATAAGCACAGCGGGCTACCACGACAACCGAGCCCGGCTCTATGGTCGGGCGCATCGATTCCCCACGCACCAACACCAGATCAAAGACAAGAAGCTTGAGAAGCGCGGCAACGATGGTTGCGGCGATGATGATGCGGCTGGCCGAAAGCGTTCGGTTCAGACGGTGCTTCATGGCATGCAGATCCTTGTTAAGCGGGGATACGAGGCTCAACCCTCCAGGCAAACTCGCCGATAGTCTAGCGTATGGAGATGCAGAGCGTCATTGCCGACCAGTATATTGTACGGCGAAGAAAACCAGTCAGAATAGTCCTCGACCCCGGAATGGTTCGCCAGCCCCGAAATGGGCCTGTAGAACGTGTTGTCGCGCCGCGACGATCGATGCGAAGCCTGGCCGATATGATGGCGAAGCGATTCAAGCCAGGCCTGGTGCCCAGCGCAGTGGCGGCAGGAGCAGTTGCGCTACTGTCGCTGGTGATGGTCGCCGCCGGATCGATGGAGCCGAGGGTCAACCTGAATGGTTTTTCTTTGCCTGAAGACACCATCATTGCATCGGTACTGCTCGATTCGGTATCACCGCAGGACCGGGCGACAGGCGATGAAGAGCCAGCACCTGCCCTGCCCTACACCCTTACGCTGTCCAGCTATACGGTAAAGAAGAACGAAACGCTTGACCTGATAGCAAAGCGTTTTGGAGTGCGGCTTGATACGCTTATCAGCATCAACGGCATACGCGATGTCAGACGAATCAACGCGGGCTCGACACTCAAGATACCCAACATCGACGGGGTCATGCAGACGATACGAAAGGGCGACAGCCTATCGGCCATTGCCTCGGCCCGGGGCGTCTCATTGCTCGACATCATCGATGCCAACGATCTCGGCAGCCAAACCATTGTGCCCGGCCAGTCCCTGTTCATACCAGGAGCTCGACTCTCTTCGTATGAATTGAAGCAGGCTCTAGGAAAACTGGTGATGTGGCCCATAAAAGGCGCTATAAGCTCGTACTTTGGTTATCGCCCCAATCCATTCACCGGCATACGCCAGTTCCATAACGGCCTGGATATCGTTGGGCCCGAGAATATGGTCATAAAGGCCGCGATGGATGGCCGCGTCGCGGAAACGGGGTACAGCACGCTCTTCGGCAACTTCGTCATCATCACGCATCCGGACAGCTATCAGACACTGTACGCGCATCTCAACGCCATCAAGGTCAAGACCGGCACGTCGATAGCACAGGGAGCTCCTGTAGGCTTGCTCGGCAGCACGGGGTACAGCACCGGGCCACACCTGCACTTCGGCGTGTTCAGAAGAGGTGTAGCAATCGATCCACTCAAAATGCTGAACGGGAAATAGCGATAAAACCGCAGTCACGCCGCTTGCCCATTTAAGGCAGAACGCATATACTGAAGGCGTTTTTGGAGGAGAGATGAGAAAGCTCGTAATCGTCATCGTGGCGGTGCTCGCTCTGTTCACATTCATTAGAGAGTATTCAGGGCCATCCAGCCGCGGCGTAGAGCAGGCACAGATACAGCACGCACTGCCCAATTGATCCGTTCCTGACTTCGATGACAGCGACCACCCTGCATGGGTGGTTTTTTTATCATTTAGTAGACGCTCATAATCCACATAAGTGTGTATTTGTATACTATTTCATGCCTGCTAATTTCGGCTCTCACTTCGCCAGCGAATATATCATTTACAGATAACACTTTATTATATTATCTGAATAGACGCGCATATTGGCACGCTGTTTGCTTAAAGATATATAGAGGTTACAGCAATGAGCGCACATACCGATACAGGCAGAACAGAGGACACGCTCAAGATATATTATGAGCGCGTCAAGCAAATTCCACTCCTGACCGCGGAGGAAGAACGCCAGCTGTCCATGCAGATACAGGCTGGCGATGACGCCGCCCGTTCGCGCCTCATCGAATCGAATCTCAGGCTGGTCATCAAGATAGCGCGCGCATTCGCGAATTTCGATATTCCACTCGTCGACCTCATCCAGGAAGGCAACATGGGCCTGATAAAAGCCGCCGAACGCTTCGATTATCGCCGCAACGTCAGGTTCTCAACATATGCATCGTGGTGGATACGACAAGCCGTGACCAGGTCACTGGTCAACTCGCGACGATCGATACGGTTGCCGCATCGCAAGGAAGACCTGATCAAGAGAATCCACAAGACCTACGGCTATCTGTCCCAGGCACTTTCACGGGAGCCAACCTGGTTCGAGATTGCGGTTGAACTTGGCATCGACGAACACCTTGTACAAGAGGCCCTTGAGATGTCCGGCGCGATGATACCGCTTGAGAACGATCATGAGGATGACGAATCCGGAAGCGTGCTGGATGTATTCGCTGACGAGACCTACAGCCCTGATGCTGAGTTCATGCGCATGTGCTTGCGGGAGAAGACCATAACGATGCTCGAAGCGCTGATGGAGAAGGAACGGCAAGTGCTGATTTATCGCTTCGAGTTCTATGGAAACTCCAAGCGCACGCTCAAGGGCATAGGACAGACGATGGGATTATCGGCAGAGACCGTCCGACAGATAGAAAAACGAGCCATCAAGAAATTGCGCGAACAAGGTGACTACGCCGAGTTCGTCGGCGCCTGAACTGCTCTGCCTTGTGGCAGAGTCCTCTGCCTTGTGGCAGAGGGCGCGGCCGTCGTATAGTCGCAATGCACGATGGCAACAACACAGATCAGACACTCCAGACGAGCCAGAAATATCCTTCCGTTGCTCTACACCGCGGTTGTGCTTGTATTTGTGGCATTCGGTGCCGCTATTGTCATAGTGCGACAGAACGCAACCGGATCAAGCACGCCTGAGCCATCCGCCCATACCAGCCACCAGCCTCATCCGGTCAGCGGAGAACCGGCAAAGGCCGCCGGGCGGCAGGGTCCGGAGCGGGTCATCAGGAAGCACAAGAGTCGAGGTACGCTTGTTTTTGTCATCGATGATGTGGGCTACAACGCATGGCAGCTGAAGCCGTTCCTGGAGCTTCCCTTCGCCGTCACTCTGGCTGTGCTGCCCGGAGTGCCCTACACCGATGAGGCGGTGCGCATGATAGAGTCGGCTGGCAAGGAGCTTATACTGCATCAGCCGATGGAGGCCATTGATGGATCTGACCCGGGTCCCCGCGCCATCATGACCGACATGGACGACGATGCGATACGACAGACCATCCGCGCCAACCTGGCACAGGTGCATGGGGCTGCCGGCATCAACAACCACATGGGCTCCAAGGCTACTTCCGACACAAGGACAATGACCATCGTGCTCGATGAAGCCAGGAGAGCGGGTATATATGTTCTGGACTCTTTAACCATAGGTGATTCCGTGATACACTCGGTGGCTTCACTCATGAGACAGACTACGTGGGAGCGCGCTGTGTTTCTAGACAATATGCCCGACAAGGCATCAATACTGCACTATATCAACGAGGGCACCAAGGTCGCGGAAAAGCGCGGATACGCGGTGATGATCGGCCATGTCTGGTCGTCTGAGCTTGCACAGACGCTCAGCGAACTGTATCCCCAGCTGATAGAACAGGGTTTCAGCCTTTCAACCATCTCCAGAATCATGATGGACAAGGACGACGATGACGATCTTGGGGATTGAGTCATCGTGCGACGAGTGCGCGGCGGCCGTCGTACTCGACGGCCGCCGCGTCATTTCAAGCGTCATAGCCACGCAGATCGAGCGCCACGCCGAATTTGATGGAGTTGTGCCCGAGATAGCGTCAAGATTGCATACTGAATGGATATATGACGTCGTGGCGCGGTCACTTGCCGAGGCATCGGTGACACCTGAGGATATCGATGGCATTGCCGTGACAGCCCGTCCGGGGCTGGCTGGTTCGCTGCTCGTCGGTGTTTCCTTTGCCAAGGCGCTGGCCTGGTCCACCGGCAAGCCGTTCGTCGGCGTCAATCACGTGCTGGCCCATCTCTATGCTCCTCTTTTGACCGAAGACGTCGAATATCCGTTCATAGGTCTGATCGTCTCCGGGGGACACACGCTCATCTGCCGCGCCGATGGATTCGATGATATCACGGTGCTGGGCACGACCATAGACGATGCTGTCGGCGAGGCTTTCGACAAGGTTGCCAAGCACTATGGGCTTGGCTATCCGGGAGGCTCGGCGATAGATCGTCTGGCGAGGTCAGGCAACGCTGCATCGTGTCGTTTTCCTGTTCCAAACCTCTACAAGAGCGAACATCGCTTCGATGTTTCGTATTCCGGCATCAAGACAGCCGCCATACGTCAGCTCGACCAGTTCTGGAACCCGGCATTCGAACGCAGCGACGAAAACCTCGCCGCCGCCTTCGAGAGGGCCGCCATCGACATGCTGGTGACTCGGCTTCTGCGGGCTGTCGACGATACAGGCATCAAGACTGTCGTCGCCGGTGGCGGAGTAGCCGCAAATACGTATCTGCGAGCAAGCCTGGGTGCCCGACGGGACCTGCGCACGCTGTTTCCGCCGCTCGAATTCTGTGGCGACAACGCAGCGATGATAGCCGGGCTCGGATACCATATGCTCGCGCGTGGTGATCGCGATGGACTCGAGCTGAACGCCTCGCCGCGTGTCAGCGGCTTCAAGCGTCCCGGCAAGGCAACCACTACTCCTTGAGCTGGCTGCCCTGGTCGACGAGCTTGATCGACTCGATCCGGTTCGAGAAACCGGTGCGCTTGTAGAGCATGTCGGCGACAATAGCCCGCCTGGCATCCCCATTGCCTTCCATGATCATGATGAAGCGCATGGCGCCCTCGGTCGAGCTTGTCAGTTTATATAGCTCGTAGGTGCCGCGCGCCAGCGTTTCTATGCCTAGATCGTTGGCAAAGTCCTCGCTGGTCAGATCTGCGATCGAGGCGCTGTCCCCCGATGCGTAGGCACGAAAATACTGGGTCAAGAGCGATTCCCTCGCGCTCTTGCTGCCGGTATAGACATTGAGCGCCAGAAATCCGGCCAGTACCACGCATGCTATCGTAATGCCTGAGACGAGTACGACAGCCTTTGGATTACGCATCGCTTTCAATGGCCTCACTTCCCGAGCGCACCGAGTTCAGCGCCTACTTTGGCAAATGCCGCTATGGCGGCATCGATCTGCTCCGTGGTATGGGCGGCCGAGACCTGGACCCGAATGCGGGCCTTGCCGCGCGGTACGACAGGAAAGCTGAAGCCGATGACGTAAATGCCCTCTTCGAGCAATCGGTCGGCCATGGTGTGGGCGAGCTTCTCGTCATAGAGCATCACCGGGCAGATCGGATGAACGCCGGGCCTGACGTCGAGGCCCGCCTTGGCAAGCCCTTCCCGGAATCGCTTGGTGTTGGATTCAAGACGGTCGCGTAATTCTGTTGACGCGGACAGTATCGCAAGGGCCTTGATGGTTCCTCCGACAATGGCCGGGGCCAGGGTGTTCGAAAACAGGTATGGTCTCGCCTTCTGCCTGAGATATTCGACTATCTCGGCGTGGCCCGCTATGCATCCGCCGGATGCGCCGCCCAGGGCCTTGCCGAAGGTCGTCGTAATGATATCCACTCGTCCCATGACACCCCGGTACTCATGGGTGCCGCGCCCCTTGGCTCCGATGAAGCCGGTGGCATGGCTGTCATCGACCATGACCAGCGCATCGTAGCGCTCCGCCAGATCACAAATGCGTCCAAGGTCGGCTATGTCGCCATCCATCGAGAAGACGCCGTCTGTCACCACCATCCTGAGGCGCTTGCCGGCGGATGATTGGAGCTTCTTCTCAAGATCATCGAAATCATTGTGCTCGTATATAAAGCGTTCGGCCTTGCTCAGTCTGACGCCATCAATGATGGACGCGTGGTTCAGGCTGTCCGCAATGATGGCGCAGTCGGCGTCGAGGAGTGGCTCGAATACTGCGGCGTTTGCGTCGAAGCATGAGGAGAAGAGGATGGCGTCATCCATCCCGAGGAATTCCGACACGGATTTCTCGAGTTGTTTGTGTGTATCCTGGGTGCCGCAAATGAACCGCACGCTTGACAGGCCGTAACCCCACTCATCGATGGCCCGCTTGGCCGCGTCCCGGATCCCGGCGTCGTTGGCTAGACCCAGATAGTTGTTGGCGCAGAAGTTGACGACACGCTTGCCGCTTTTTACAGCGATGACGGCACCCTGCGGTGTCATGATGACCCGTTCATCCTTGTATAATCCATCGGTGCGGATAGCGTCGAGTTTCTGTTGCAGTTCCTTTTTCATCGATCCATACATGCGAGGCTCCTTTTGGCAAGACAGTGGCGTGTGGAAGTTCGCGTCATTCTATGCTGTGCTGATGGCGCAGTTTATCATGCCCGCGATTGATACGGCAACGTGGTTCAACCAGGCAAGCCTATGCCGTTGAGTATCTCTTCAACATCGGCTTCGAGTCCATTCAGGCGCTCCAAGAGCTCATCTATGTGTTCGGCGCGCGCCTGGGTCTGCATCGCTTCCAGGCGGCGGAATGACGAATCGGTCGCCGTGCCCATCGCGGGACCGGCATGCAAGGCAACTCCGCAGTACGGGCAGTAGATGAAGCCTCTCAGAATGACCCGCCCGCATGATTCGCACAACGCTATCTTCATAACGGCCCTCACAGGAGGCTTGCCGCCAGCTCGGCAAGCTCGCTTCGCTCGGTCTTCTGCAGCGTCACATGGCCGTAGAGTGGTTGCCCCTTGAATTTGTCGACCAGGAACGAAAGCCCGTTCGAGTTGGCATCGAGGTACATGTTGTCAATCTGGTATGGATCACCTGTCAATACGACCTTGGAACCCTCGCCGGCCCGCGATACTATTGTCTTTATCTCGTGCGGTGTCAGGTTCTGCGCCTCGTCAATGATGATGTATTGGGCCGGCAACGACCGCCCTCGTATGTACGAAAGCGCCTCGATCTCGATGAGCTTGTCCTTGAGCATCTGGTCGACAGTTTTGGCCTTGTCGCGCTTGTGCACGCTCAGGATGTATTCCAGGTTGTCGAAAAGCGGTTGCATCCAGTTGGACATCTTGGCTTGTTTCTCGCCAGGCAGATAGCCTATATCCTTGCCAACAGAGACGACAGGCCTTGTCACCAGCATCTTGGTGTAGGATTTTTCGTCATATATCTTGCGCAAGCCGGCCGCAATGGCAAGCAGGGTCTTGCCGGTGCCTGCCTTGCCCACGATGGTGACGAGCCTAAGCGTGTCGTCGAGCAGGAGTTCCAGGGCTACGCGTTGCCGCGCATTGAGCGGACTGATCCCCGATACCGATCCGATATCGGTGGCAATGGCCACGATGGTGCCATCCTCCGGATTCCATCGACCTATGCGCTCATCCTTTCCGCCTCGTTCGCGGAGAATGACGAATTCGTTCTGCCGCAGCTTGTCCTTCCATGGGATGACGCCAGTGGCGACGAAGGCCGCGAACACATCTGCTGGAACCTCGCTCTCCGTAACGCCTTGGTAAAGCGACGCGATGTCCACCTTTTCTTTTTCATAGTCGACGGCACGAACGCCCAGCGCGGTCGCCTTGACCCTGGCATTTATGTCCTTTGATACGAAGAAGACGTGCTTGCCACCCTCCTTCAAGGCCGCGGCGCACAGGATGATTCGGTTGTCATTCTTGGTCGTGTCGAAGCCTTTGGGCGCCATGTCGGCCTGCGCAAGGGAGACGCGGAGTATTGACCCGTTATCCAGCTTGACCCCCTCGTTGAGGTCACCTTTCCTGGCTATGGAGTCGAGAAACCTGATGGCATCCCGCGCGCTCTTGCCGCGCTGGTCGGAATATGTCTTCAGATTGTCAAGCTCTTCCAGGACCTGCAGCGGTATGACTATCTCGTTGTCCCTGAACGACATGATCGATTCTGGATTGTGGATGAGCACATTGGTGTCCACGACGAAAATTTTCCTGTCACCGTTGTCTGGCATCGTTGCTTCCTCCGCGCACCACAGGGCTGCTTACAGTATACGCTGCCGGACTCAGGACGCAAGCCAGGCGCCTGTCGGACTTAGGATTTTGATCGGACGAAGGTGATCTGCGAGTGAAAAATTGGTGAGGATTGAGGGCCATACTTCGTGTATGGCCCGATTGACGAGCCAATTTCGCGCCGCAGAGCGCCGAGTCCGGTCAAAAAGCACTCCATTGATCTTCATTCCCTTGTTTTTGCTTAAAAAATCTTGCGTGCGTTCATAAGTCCGACAGGCTCCTGGATGTTCGCCGATACACTCAGCGCCTGGCCGGCCTCAGGTAGCCAAAGATGCTCCCGCAGAGGCCTCCGATGATGTGGGCGAATTCGGATATGCTGTTGGCCTGAAAGGCGTTGAATATCTCGCGGCCAAGGTACAGAAGCAGTATCAATATGAAAGTAAGCGGAATCTCACCCTTGTTGAAGTTGGTAAACGACGACAGCAGAATCATCATGAAGACGATGCCGCTGGCACCCATCAGCCCCGTCTGGAACAGCAGGATATTCAGGATGCCCGTAACGACCGCTGTGATAATGGTCATGATCAGAAGGCCCACCGATCCATAGGTTGTCTCGAGTATCGGCCCCAGGAGCAGGATGAACGAGAAGTTCGACAGGAAGTGGTTGATGTCGGCATGTCCAAGTATGTGGGTAAAGAGCCTGACATAGTCGCGCACCGAATGGGAGTCAAATCCACCGCGGCCAGGAACCGAAAACCACTCGGAAGCGAGTCCCGGGAAGACGCTGCTGGCCAGCAGCACTGCGGCGCACACCAGCGTAAAGGTTAGTGTCATCGGGGCGTTATAGCGAATCGTCATGGTTCCATCCTTTCATATATCCAGATCGACTATGACTGGGCAGTGGTCCGATCCGGTCACATGCTTCCGTATCGCTGTATCCTTGACAGAAGGCATGAGGCCTTCGTCGACGCAATGGTAGTCAAGCCGCCATCCAATATCCTTGTCACGGGCCTTCATCCGGTAGCTCCACCAGCTGTAATGGCCCGGTTCTCCTGGATGGAACCGCCTGAAGGTGTCCGCATAGCCTGAGCCAAGAAACCTTGTCATCCAGGAGCGCTCCTGGGGCAAGTAGCCTGGATTGGCCTCATTGGCCTTGGGGTATGTCAGGTCGATCGGTTCATGGGCAATGTTGTAATCACCGGCCACCACAACGTGGCGTCCATCCTTTATAATAGTGTCACAGCGGGCAAGCACGGCGTCGCAGAAGCCCAGTTTGTAGTCGATCCGCGCTCCAGCTTCCTGGGAATTAGGAAAATAGGCGCTTATGACCACGAGATCTCCGAAGTCGGCCTCGATGTACCGGCCTTCGGCATCGAACTGCTCGATGCCGAGGTATCCGACGCTTCTTGGTTCCTCTCGGGAGTACAATGCCACGCCGGAATAGCCGCGCCTTACAGCGCTTGACCAGAATACCCTGTAAGGCGAGCCACCTGAGTCTCTAACATCGAAGTATTCCTTGCCAAGCTGGGAAGGATCCGCCTTGGTTTCCTGCAGGCAGACCACATCGGCTGATTCCTGGGCCATCCATTCGAAAAGGCCCTTGCCTGAGGCTGACCTGATGCCGTTGACGTTCCATGACGCGACTCGTACCATGAGGCTCTCCATTCAGCACGTATGTGCGCTGGCTATGCGAAAAATCCGTCGAACACCATATCGCAGGCGGCACGCCCGGCCAGGATAGCGTCCCACCGGTAGCCGCGAACCTTCGGTGAGCTTCCGTCGGGCTTGGGCCTGGCCGCCATCTGGCTGGTGGCCTCATCGGCGAGGAAGCGCGACAGCGCGTCCGACCTCGATATCACTATAAACTCATCCGGGTCGAGCAGGTGTCTGACATTGAGCAGAGCGTTCGCCACGACCCGCGCGGAGGGCAACAGGGCCGCAAGAACCCTGGCATCTCCAGCCGCGATAAGGCTGTCCAGCTGATCGATGTCAGCGCATGGCATGACTCTGGCGACGGTGGATATGAGTACATCTTCGGCAAGGTATGTCTCGAGGCATCCATGGCCGCCACACGGGCAGGCAGGACCTTCGGGATCCATGATCATGTGGCCAATCTCGACAGCCGTCTTTCCGCCACTCTCGTATGGCACACCGTCCCGCAGGAGAGCGCCGCCGACTCCGGTACGCAATAAAAGCGCGAAGACACTTGAACGTCGCTCTTGCGGTCGCTCTTGCGGTCGCTCTTGCGGACGCCCCCGGGGCGACACGGGTTGGGGCTTTGCACTGTATCGATAGGCTGCCATCGCGGCCACGGTCGCGTTGTTGCTCATCCTGACGGTAACCCCGAAGCGTTCCCGCAGGCGTGCCGCGAGCGGAAATCCGGAGAGGCCCGGGATCCTCATATATTCGAGCACAGCACCCCCAGCCAGATCGACCACACCAGGGGCTCCCACGCCTATGCCGAGCACCGGGCCGCCAGGAGAGCGATCAAGCGCATCAGCAAGCAGCCTGGACACCACGTCATAGGCCTGATCAGCGTTGGCACCCACAGGGATACTACGCTCTTCGGAGTACAGCACGCGTTTGGCAAAATCCTCTATGACGACAGAAGCGACTCCTGCGCGGAAGTCCAGGCCGGCAACACGGTAGGCATCGGCCACCGTACCGAACCAGATGGGCCTCCGCCCCTTGTGGTCAGCTGCGGTAGGTGGCGGAGCGTCCAGCGGGGCGATGAGCCCGAGCCTCTGTAGCTCAGCAAAGATCCTGAAAACAGTCGGAGCCTTGAGGCCGGTCGCGCGCGCTACCTGGCTCTGGGACGCACACGAGGTCCTGAATACCATTCCCAGAACAAGGCGTTCATTGCGCTCCTTGATGTCTGCGGCCCGTATCGGAGCGCGGTCACGAAGCTCGGTCATGGAGATGTCACGATATCGAGTTCAACCGACAGGATGACCTGGTATGTCTTGCCGCGGAGCGCCATGAACTTCCGGGTCATCGAGTAGTCACCTATCCTGAAGAAAAGTGCGTGTTCACCGGGATCAACCGCCAGCCCACTCATCTCGTTCTGGTGCACGGTCTGGCCATCGATAGAAATCAACGTCCCGGCCGGAGCCTGGAACACCAGGAGAGGCGCGTTCGGAGTCAGGTTGACCGAGACCGGCACGATCTTGCCCGCTTCAACCGCGACGGTCATCACTTCTTCCCGATACCCATCGGCGCTGACCCGCACCACATGGGCCCCTTTCTTGGCCAGGATGAGTGAATGCACATCCTCGACGCGCTTGTCGTCTACGAAGACGGAAATGGGTCGCTCCGCGGCGTCAGGTACCGCTACCGTCACCTTGATGCCGCCCTCTTCCGCCAGTACGGGCCTGATTGTCAGCTTGAACTCAGCCATCTCCATTGCCAAAGTGGTACCTTTTCCGATGGGAGTAAGCTTATAGACAAGCGGAAACCTGTCTGGAGCCACGATGACCGGTATCAGGCTGGCAAAAGGCCCATTCTTGATGCTGTGGCGTTCCATGGTCGGGACGACAAGATCGAGCGAAACGCGGGAAGGCAGGGGCTGGGTAGCTACAAGATCAGCAGAATAGTCCAGCCTGTCGGGTGATGGCGTGGGCGTGACCCTGGAGAATATTGACCAGGCTACCGATGATTCGGCGCCTTGCATTGCCTTGGGTATGCGAAGCTCGAATTCTATGCCCTGGATGAAAGGCGAGTCCGCCGGATAGGTTACCGCCACCGCCTCGTTGTAGTGGAGCGATATGGTCATGCCTTCCGGTTCGGCCGGATTGAGAATAACGCTGCCAACGACGTTTGTCCGGAACCCCTGCGAGTACACCGGGGCAGCCACGATCAAGGCTATTAGACTGACGAACGCATATACTCGCTTCATCGCTTCAATCCGGGTAGATAACTGGAAGGATCACGCGCCGCTCCACTCAATCGTATCTCAAAATGGAGATGCGGCCCGGTGGATAGGCCGGTCGAACCGACCGCGCCGACTATTGTACCCGATCGCACCGTTTGGTTCAACACGACGGTAGCGCTGGACAGGTGCCCGTAGACCGTCTGGATCCCACCCTCATGCGCTACAATCACATGCAACCCTAGAACCGGGTCCCTTCCGATGAAAATCACCGTACCCTCGCGGGCGGCCAGCACCTCGGTACCCTCCGGTGCAGCCAGGTCTATGCCCTCGTGCATACGATCATGGCCATCAATCGGGCTCTTCCTGAAGCCGAATCCGCTTGTCAGGACAGCCTTTGACAAGGGCATCCGAAAACCCACATTGAGGAAGAACGAGCGCTCCGTACCATAGAACCTGGCGCCGGGGTAGAATGTGAACCCGACGCGCCCCGCCTTCGTGTCGACCATGACGCGGAGCGCCATGCTTCCGGCTTCCTCAAGCCGGGCCGACAACAGCAGATCCAAATCGTTTCGCGCCTGGTCCGGTACAAAAACGCCTGCTATCGATGGGACGATGAGGTCCTCGCCCACTGCCAGCAAGCGGGGTCTTCCTATCCCATTGAGGGTTGCCAGCGTCTCGTAGGGCAAGGCGAGCCGCGCCGCTACCGCGTATAGGTCTTCGCCACCGGCCGCCGTCCACAGGCAGAAGAACAGGTCTGGAAAGGTGTCGGCCAGTTTCTCTGCCCGGTACCCCTGCGAAATTGAGTCCTGGACCTGCTTGAAAACAATATCCGACATCGACAGGCTTGTAATCCGCTGATATGTCGTTGGCGGTGATGCTGCGGCATGGACCGTTGACAGGCACATGCCAAGGATGGCCAGGATCAGGCGCACGCGCCTCATGGGGTATCGCGCCGGCGCCTGCCGTGCCTCGTGGCAATCAGGTAAATCGTCGCTGTGGCAACGCCGGCCAGCACAAGCACAGTGTATATGAGAGTATGGACGGTAGCAAGGAACCAGAGGGGCCAGACGACAATAACGGCTATAGCCATGACAATGCCAGCACCCACCAGCCCCAGCAGTGCGCCGCGCAGCCACGTGGCAGCGCTCGAGGCGATGGTTCTGCGACTCATTCAGGCCACCACGCCTGTCAGCGGTATCAGGCGCAGGTACGCGAGTGCCAGTCCGCTCTCTTCGGCTCCCAGCTGCCTCTTGAGCCTGTCCAGCAACGTGCCCGGCACGCCTCCCTTGGTAGAGGCTACATAGATATCGGAGACGATGCTTCTCGACTTCCAGCGCGCCGCCAGCAGGCGGCACAGTGCAGTGGCCTCGGCGACTTCGTCGGCCTGCAGTACAACCGGAGCTGCCTCGTTGCGGTAGAATGAAGCGGGGCCAAGAGCGATCGCCTCATCACGCCACGATTCCACCAGATCAATGACGCGGCTCTCAGAAAAATAGGCGCCATCGATGGACCTTCGCAGCTTGAGCACAGCCTCGATGTGCGCGGGGGACGACAGAGCCTTGCGCTCGGAACCGAAGTAGAAGGCGGCTGCGGACAAGGTGCTGACCGCCAACTCGTCGATGAGCGGGACAGGATCCCGCACGACTATGGACAGGAACAGATATGCGACAATGAATATCGCCACCGTTATGGCCAGACGTACATAGTATCCTTTGTCCAGGAAATGACGACGCGCGCCTTTTTCCATCGCGGCATATAGTTCCTTGCGGATAGCGTCGGCGGATCGGGGCATCTCACCGGCACCATAGCGGCCCAGGATGGACCCCGGATCGCTATCGCCGAAAACATGACCAGAGTCGAATGGATGCAGAATTACGGTTTGAACTCCACCCAGGATGAACACGTAGTTGGTATAACTCATCGACTGTTAAGGTACGGCCCCCGGAAGCGTGCTGTCAAGCGCGTCCGCCGGAGAGCACCGAGTCGGCAAGCGCCTTGAGCTCTGGATCCTGCGCCTCATGGCCAGCCAGCGCGCCCTTGTCAATCGTATAGACTCCATCGACCAGCATGATGACGCCCTGGGCCTCCATGGCCTCGGAATCAAAGCGATGTTCGGGTATCGCATCAGCCGGTGTGTCTTCGCCGACGGCCTCTAGCTCCACAACGGTCGAATCAACAAACCCGAGTCTATGGTATCCCGAACCGGAGCGGGTATATGGCAGATCCGGCAGCGGTTCCAGGTCGGCCACTTCCTCATCATCCGACTCGGCTGCCTGCAGTTCTTCGACCTTGTCTCGCTGTTCATTGGAAAGGAGCGATATCTCGCTCTCGCCCTCATCGAGCATGTACTCGGCTTCATCGATCGGGGTAACAAGCGGCTGGTCGAAACTGACGTTGTCAAGTTCAAGGAAGCCTTCCTCGTCGCGGTATCCATCGAGGCCGCTTAGATCAAGCGAACCAAGGAAGAGGTCGAACTCAACCTCCTCGAGCATTTCGTCCACCGACTGAGGCTGGAGCGCGTCTGTGTCCTGGTACGCCGAAAAATCCGACCCGGCGGCCTCGGTCGCCGAGCCATCGCCTGCAGGACCAGATTTCGAGTCTTCCGAGGCCGAGCCAGGGGCAATGGCGCCTGACATCATAGCGGCGAAGTTGAATGCCGAGGAGGAAATGTTCTCGAACGGCGATGTAAGCTCGATATTCATCATCACATCGTTATCGTATGTGGGCACGCCATCGGGCACCATCTGGTCCTCGTTCAGGCCCTTGCCCATATAGCCTATGACGTCCGCGAGGTCTGTCTCTTCAACAAGCTCAAGCCCGAGACTCTCCGGTATGAACGGCACATCTTCATCTTCACCCGCGGACAGCGCCAGGGCCTCGGCCGACAGACTGCCCCAGTCAACATCGGAATCGATAGAAGGTGTATGGATGTCGTCGACGAGTTCCTCGACCTCTTCCGCTGCTTCCGCCTCTTCGGCCTCAGTTGATTCTGCCAGATCCTCGGCCTCTTCAAGCTCCTCGATATCTTCGGCCGCTTCGAGCCCTGCAATAGTTGCTTCTGGACCTGCGAGAGTTACTTCTGTCTCTGCGACAGCTACTTCTGGACCTGCGAGAGTTACTTCTGGCTCTGTGACAGTTGCTTCTGGCTCTGCGGCAGTTGCTTCTGGCTCTGCGACAGTTACTTCTGGACCTGCGACAGTTACTTCTGGACCTGCGACAGTTACTTCTGGACCTGCGACAGTTACTTCTGGCTGGGCAACAGCTACTTCCTGATCGGCGGCCTCAACTTCTTCAAGCTCCTCAACTTCTTCAAGCTCCTCGGCTTCCTCAAGTTCCTCGGCTTCCTCAAGTTCCTCGGCTTCTTCGAGTTCCTCGGCTTCCTCAAGTTCCTCGGCTTCTTCGAGTTCCTCGGCTTCTTCAGGCTCTTCGGTCTGTCCGGGCTCCAAAGCCTCCTCAAGCTCCTCGGCTTCCTCAAGCTCCTCGGCTTCCTCAAGCTCCTCGGCTTCTTCAGGCTCTTCAGGCTCTTCGGTCTGTCCAGACTCCAAAGCCTCCGCAAGCTCCTCCGCCTCTTCGAGCTCCTCAGCCTCTTCGAGCTCCTCGGGTTCTCCGGTGGGCCGGGCTTCCTGCGAGGTTTTCGCCGTTGTCGCGGGCATCTGGCGGATGGGCATCCGGTGGATGGGCATCCGGTGGATGGGCATCTGGTGGATGGGCTGCAGCGCGGCAGGCGGCGGGATGGCCTGCTGCGAACCGATGACAAATGAACCCTTGCTCAGCGCTTCCTTGAGCAGGGCTTCGAATCTGGCCAGATCCGCTCCGCCCGATCGATCGCCGCGCGATGTCATCACCGCGATGATCTCGTCCCATGATTTATCTATCAGGGCATCGACTTCTACAGAACGCTTTCTGGCAAGATGGCCAGCGCTCTTCCTGATGCGCTCCTTGGTCTCACCGCGCTTGGCCTCAAGCTCGCCTCTCCACCGGTCCAGATCAAGATCACCCTTGCGTTCAAGGTACTCCTCGAGCAGTTCTATCTGGAAACGTTTGATCCTGGTCGCCAGCACCGCCAGGCGGTCTTGCCTGAGGTTGAGTACAAGAAAGAGCACAAGGTACACAGTCACAAAAAACGAGGCCAGGAGGAGCCACCGCAACGCGTCTGGCATAACGAACCAGGATGCGGGAACCAATCGGCCTATGAGACCGGCCGTGCCACGTCTGGTGAACAGTATGAACCCACCAGAGGCTTCCGTTGAGCCGACGGCAACAGGCTGAGCGTTGGGCCCAGAGTTCCATATCGATTGCACCCTGGCCGCAAGATCGGTACCGCCCCACGATGGTGCCCCAAGAAGCACGCCAGAGTCGCCAACAGAGATGACATCGTCGCCAAGCGCGATGCAGCCATCCTTGACAAGCCGCTCGAGCAGGCCTGAAAACGAGACATAGAAGAGCGCGGTGCCGCGGTATACGCCAAAGCCGTCGATAAAAGGGAACCGATAGGCAAAGGCCCGTCGCTCCGCCAGCGGTGTCAGGGCCGCGGTGGAACCTTCAGCGACGCTCAATCCGATGAATGGCTCGTCGCCTGCCTCTCCGTAGTTGCGATAGACAACCTTGAGCGGATCGGAGCGGACGGTATCGGCTGGAAAGGTCGAAAAATGGATGCGCTTGCCGTCCTGGTCAAGGAGACGTATGCCAAGCAGTCCAGGAGTCTCTTCGGCAAGCAGTCCGAATTCCCTGGTCCTGTCGAATTCATCCTGAGAGCTCTGGTTTGGCAGGAAGCTGCGTCTGACGTAGTCTTTTTCAAGGATGGATGTGAAACGGGCCGTGTTTCGGGCGTGATAGGCATCAGCTGACGATGCCAGGCTCTGCATCGAGGCGTCGACAGACTGGCGCACGCGCTCGTCGAAGAAGCGCGTCTCCACGACAGTGAACAGACCAGACCACGCCAGCGCCGCGAATCCCGCGGCGGCCAGCGTTGAGGCGAGAAGGCTTATGGCAGCTTTCTGTCCTACGTTCATTGCCATCCTATCTGTAGACTACTTCGATTGATTATCGGCCACAAAGAGCCGAAAATGAAGCCCTCCTTCGCTTGTTGAGGGTGGCTGGCCATATTATACTGCGGCCGGCGCCGCCTGCTAGCAGGGGCAAACAGCGATACGCCCCCGTTTGGAGTTCTTCATGCACAGGTATCTCCGTTCATGCACTTTGACTAGTTTCACGAAGCTTGTTGCAGCTCAGTTTTCAATACCATCAGTTGTAGATGCAGCCCCGGACGCTACAGCCCGTCATATATATGGTTGCCTCGTAACAAGCTTCGAGGAACTACATAAATCATGAAGGCCAGCGAACGATTTACCGACGAAGCAGCATCGGAACTGCGCGCCGCGATCGCAGATGCCGGATTCAACGAGGTATTCGCGGCAGGCAAGCTCGACGCCCAGGGGTTGGTTGCCGAGATCATCGTGGGAGCGCGCGGCGGAGCCTCGAGCGTGCCTGCGGTCGCCGGGTTCCTGGACCGCGGCGATGTGCTGATACACAATCATCCATCCGGCCTGCTTGAGCCGAGCGACGCCGACCTGTCCGTGGCCTCCCGCGTCGGCGAGCAGGGCGTCGGCTCATACATTGTCGATGGCGACGTACGCCGCGTGTATGTCGTCGCGGAACCAGTGCGGGCCAGGTCACTCGTCGCCCTCGATGCTGACGAGCTGGCCGGGGTGCTTGAAGAAGGCGGCAAACTGGCAGAACGGCTACCCGGGTACGAGCCGCGGCGTAGCCAGATCGAGCTGGTCAGGGCCATTGCCGACGCTCTCAATGAGGGCTACATCCTGGCAGCCGAGGCCGGCACCGGTGTCGGCAAGTCATTCGCCTACCTGATACCCGCTCTGGCATGGGCCGCGCGCAACAAGGAACGCGTCGTCGTCTCGACCGCCACCATCAACCTGCAACGGCAACTGATGGACAAGGATATTCCGCTCGTGTCGTCGCTGTTCAAGAAGAAGCTCAAGTCGGTGCTGGTCAAGGGGCGTGGCAACTACCTGTGCAGGACAAGGTTGCTCGACGCGCTCGATGAGGAGGGGCTGTTCGCGGACGACGACCACCCGCTTAAACGCATAGCCGCCTGGGCCCAGACCAGCGCTACCGGTGATCGGTCCGATCTGTCGTTCTGGCCCGATGACGCTCTGTGGTCACGCGTGCGGGCAGAGGCAGATGAGTGCCTGAACATGCGCTGCCCGTTCAGGGAGTCATGCTTCGTGCTGAAGGTCAAGCGCGACGCCGCGGACGCTGACCTGATAGTCGCCAACCACCACATCCTGTTCAGCGATCTGGCCGCCCGATCCGGTGGAGCCGGGTATGAATCCACGGCGGTGCTGCCGCCGTACGGCGCCATCATATTCGACGAGGCCCATGCCATAGAGACGAGCGCGACCAGTTTCTTCTCCGACGAGTTGACCAGATTCTCCGTGCTCAAGCAGTCTTCGCGTCTGTACCGCGAGAGACGCGGCCGCAAGTTCGGCATCATCGTGCGGCTGCAGAACCTGAAGAACCTGCCGCAAGGCGTATTGAAGCAGTTTCCTGATGCCGCCGCGGCTCTGCAGGCGGCGATCGACGCGGCGGACATGGCCGGCATCGCCCTGCTCGGCCAGGATATGAACTACAGGTTGCTCGCCGGGCACCCCGGACCGGCCGCCGGCATCATCACCGCACTCGGCGCCGTCGAACGCGCGCTGTTGTCGATAGCGGAGCTGCTCAAGGACGCTCTCGACGGTGTTCCCGATGACGCCGAGACCGACCAATCGGTGAACGAGGCGGGACTTGCGCTGGTCAGACTGTCCGCCCTTGCCGCGACCTGTGCGAAATTCAAGGGCCATGACGAGGATCCTGCCCACGTCTACTGGATAGACAAGGGCAAGACCAGCCAGGGCGAGGCGTTCGCGCGCTTCTGCATAACGCCACTGGACATAGCCGACACGATGAACGAGGCCGTCTTCGACCAGTTCAGGTCGGTGGTATGCGTGTCCGCGACGCTGTCGGTTGGCAATTCTTTCGAATTCTGGAAACGGCGCGTTGGCCTGTCGAATTCGGCGGCCCGATCGGAGTGCATGGCGTTTCAGTCGCCATTTCCGTTCGAGCGCAACGCCACGCTCGCCGCGGTCAACGACGCGCCTTCGCCGGATTCAGCTGAGTGGCAGGCCTGGATCAACGAGGCCATATATCGGTTGGTCGAGGCATCCGGCGGCCGGGGCCTTGTGCTCTTTACCTCGTACACGGCCCTGCGGGCGGCCTGGGATTCTGTAAAGCCGCGGCTCGACACTTTGGGCATAACTGCGTTCAGGCAGGGGGATGATGAGAGGAGCCGCCTCCTTGACGCGTTCAAGACTGACATAGCGAGCGTATTATTCGCCACCGATTCATTCTGGGAAGGTATCGACGCGCCAGGCGAGACTCTCGAGCTGGTCATCATAACAAAATTGCCATTCCGGGTGCCGACCGACCCGGTGCAGAAGGCACGGGCGGAAGCCGTCGAACGACGCGGAGGCAATTCGTTCATGGACCTGTCGCTGCCGGAGGCCGTGATACGGTTCAAGCAGGGCTTTGGTCGGCTGATACGCCATTCAGAGGACAGGGGAGCCGTAGTCGTGCTCGATGTCAGGCTCCTGGCAAAGCGCTATGGCACGATCTTTGTCGCATCACTGCCCCGGACAAGAACATGCTTCAAGCCGCTCTCAGCCTTGGTGGATGATTTGCGCGATTTTCTTGCCAGGGCATGATCGCAGGCTTCACAGATGGCGAACTGCTGTATACAATCGTCGCATGGCGATGTATATGCTCGATAATACGATTCAAAAATACGCATGGGGTTCCCGGGTCGAGCTTCCAGAGTTTCTGGGCCGCGCTAATCCATCTGGCGAGCCATGGGCCGAGCTATGGATGGGTGCTCACCCCAAGGCGCCGTCGATGGTGATCGATCAACAGACGGGTGCCAGGCATGCGCTCGACTCGCTGATTGCCGGGGATCCGGTAGCGATGCTGGGCCAGTCGACGGCTGAACGATTCAGCAACCAGTTGCCATTCCTGCTCAAGGTGCTGACCGCATCAAAGCCGCTGTCAATCCAGGCACATCCGTCGAAACGCAAGGCGGAGCACGGTTTTGCGCGCGAGGAAGTAGCGGGCATACCGCTGAATGCCCCGGAACGAAATTATAAAGACCCCAATCACAAACCCGAGACGATAGTCGCGATGACCCAGTTCAGGGGGCTGTGCGGCTTCAGGCCCATTGAGGCTATCATAGAGAATGTCAGGCTTCTATCCGACAAGAACTGGGAGCGCAGCCTGGGCAGGCTCGTCAAGAATCCCGGCAAACTGGAGCTCTCGGTGTTCCTGTATTCTTTCTTCTCGGCGCTCTCGGAGCAGCAGGAGAGGAAGTTCCGGTACATACGGCTGCGCAGTGAACGCATAGTCAGGGACGAAGGGCGTGACAGCCCGACGGGGCTCATCTTTTCCACGGTGCTTGCGTTGATGGATGAATACCCGGACGATCTGGGTACGCTGGCACCGCTCGTACTCAACCTCTTTGAACTGCAACCCGGCCAGGGGCTTAATCTTATGGCGGGGGACGCACACGCCTACCTGTCCGGCATGGGCGTTGAAATCATGGCCAATTCGGACAACGTCCTGCGCGGCGGACTGACGCACAAACATGTCGACATTCCGGAGCTCTTCTCGGTCCTTGGATTCGACAGCTATGACATTGAACCAATCATCGCCCGTCCTGGATTGGACGGGTTTCTGACATACCACTGCGACGTGCCTGACTACTCGCTTGGCAGGGCCATCATCCGGGGCAGGCTGATGGTGCATTCGAGGCCGCTGGCGCCCGAAATTCTGTTGTGCACCGCCGGCGCCGTCTCGGTGCGGGCCAAGGCCGTCCAGGCGATTGAACTTCCGCGAGGCGCATCGGTATTCATACCCGCCAGCGAGCGCGACTACGAGCTGGCGGGCGATGGTGAAGTCTTCAGGGCCAGCGTGCCGGCATGACCATCTGGGCCGATGCGGATTCATTGCCGCGTGAAGTCAAGGAACTGATTGGACGGAGAGCCGGAACCATGGTCGATCCGTCCCATCCAGGGTCCGCAGGCAATACCGGCGACGGAAGGATCCGTGCCGTATTCGTCGCCAACCGGCCCATACCGCTTCCACCGGGCAAGAACCTGCAGGCTGTTACCGTTGGTCCGGCGGGTGCCTCCGCTCGGCCGGCGGATGCCGCGGGAGCCCCGCACGGCGACCCGGCGTACCGCGATGGCGCCATGACAGCCGATGATTACATCATCGGCCACGCGTGTCCACACGACATCCTGGTCACAAGGGACATTCCGCTGGCCGCCAGGGCCATCGGCATTGGAGTCATTGCCATCAATGACCGTGGCGATCTATGGACAGCCGACAGCGTCAGGGAGCGCCTGTCACTGCGCAACCACATGGAGTCGCTCCGCGAGGCTGGAATAGCGCCACCATCGTCACGCGCGAGGAGTTTTAGCCCCAAGGAGGCCAGGGCATTCGCAGGCGCGCTTGACAAGGCCATCCATGTCGCCATCGCCGCTCAGCGGGCGTAGCGCTCCAGCAGGAAGTTGTAGCGCGTCCTGAGCAGCGAACTTCGCAGTATCGTTGTAGGCGAATACCTGATGGGCGACGACAGGATCGCTATCAGGCGCGCCGCCTGATCGATGTCCAGCTTGCCTATCGGAACGCCATAGTAGCGGCGCGATGCGGCCTCGATTCCAAAGACGCCTTTGCCCCATTCAGCCCACGAGAAGTACAGCTCCAGAATGCGCTTCTTGCCCGCGAACAGCTCAAGCTCGAAGGCGACTATGACCTCAAGATACTTGCGAACGTAGCTCTTGGTCGGAATCAGGAACAACGTGCGGGCGGTCTGCATGGTAAGGGTCGAGCCTCCATACAGCGGTCGCCCCAGCTGCTTGTTTATCTCGATGGCCCGCTGGAAGGCCTCGATGTCGATGCCGTGGTGCTCGTAGAACCTATAATCCTCAACCGAGACAAGCATCTGTCGTGTCGTCTTTGGAACCTTGAGCAGCGATACCGGTACAGGCCTGGTTATCTTCCAACCATCGATATATTTACGATACAAGGAGAGCGTCGTCGCCCCCGGCGTGATGAAGCTGAAGCATATGACCAGGAGACACGTCACGCCCAGGTACCAGACATGGAACCAGACAAGAGCGCGGAGCGCGATGCGCCCGAGCAGTCGCGCCAGGCGGATGGCGTCTGAAGCTGTGGACGTGGTAGTCGCGGGCGAACCTGCGGTAGCCGCGGAGCTGACAGTGGAGTCGTATGCCTTGGTTGTGCCTGGAATGACGAGACGAGCATCGCGCCTCATCGCCTTGACAGAGCGCGCGAACGCATTGGCTGAAAGACTGAAGAACATCGGTGTCATCTTACCCCAGGAGCCGCATCGTCGGCTAGGCATCCGCCTTGACAGGCTTCCGGAGCTCCCCTACCCTGTTAATCGCTCGACAAGGAGGGCAATGTCATGAAACGCAGTTTAGCGCTGGCGACGGCGCTGGCTATCGCCGCGCTGGGTCTGGTTTTTGCCGACGGCACGCCGATTCAGGGACTCCATCGGTATCGCCTTGACAACGGGCTTGAGCTCTTTGTACTGGAGAACCACGCAGTGCCGCTGACACGGGTGCAGATAACGTTTCGTTGCGGTTCAATAACGCAGACCCCCGAGACGGCTGGCCTCTTCCATCTCTACGAGCACATGCTCTTCAAGGGCAATTCCCGGTACCGGACAGAGACCGAGTTCTCGGCCGCGATGACTGACCTGGGCGTGGCGGAATGGAATGGCGGCACCTCCACCGAGTACGTCACGTACTACTTCACCGTGCCATCGGCCAAGACGGAAGCCGGCCTTCAGTTCTGGTCGTACGCGATGCGCGAGCCCTTGTTCGATCCGGCCGAGCTGCAGATAGAGCAAGGAGTTGTCTCAAACGAGATAAACGGATTCCTGTCCGATCCCGATCACGTGTACTCGTCGGCTATGGACAAGGCGCTCTTCTCCAGGTATCCGTGGCGCCGTGATGTCGGCGGCAACGAGGCTGTAGTCAGATCGGCCACCGTCGATACGCTTCGTTCCATTCAGTCGACATACTATCTGCCCAACAACGCGGCGCTTTTCGTCGGCGGCGATGTGGATCCGGAGAAAGTGTACGCGATGGCCAAGCAATGGTATGGCACCTGGAAGGCCGGGGCCGATCCCTGGAAATCGCCCGCGCCGCCTCATCCGACCCCTGGCGTCTCCAAGCCTGTCTACCTGGTCTATCCTGATGAATCCCTTCCACAGGGCATAGCCTACATCGAGATGCGGTACCGCGGCCCCGATGTTGTCATCGAGCCCAAACCCACCTACGCGGCTGATGTGTGGGGCTACCTGATACAGAAGCCAGATGGCGCGTTCAAGACCGCCGTCTTTGATGGTGTGCCGGGCCTGTACGACAAGGACTACATAGGCGGTTATTACTACACGCAACGTGATGGCGGGCAGGTATCATTCTATACCTATTGCTTCGTGGACAAGGACAAGCCACTGGCAGCCCGAGCCCAGGCATCGTTCAAGGACATCGTGACCGAACAGATAGCGAAGATGGCTTCGGATCAAGCCTACTTCTCCGATGCCGAGTTCGGCGTCGTCAAGCAGAAGCTGGAGGATGAGCAGATACTCAGCCTTGAAACGCCGGAGAAACTGATAGAGACGCTGTCGTTCTGGTGGTCAGTCGCGTCGACCGATTACTTCTTCAACTACGTTCCGAACATGAAGCACGTGGAACGTGCCGATGTCGCGGCCTTCCTGCGCAAGTTCGTACTTTCCAATGTTCCCGTGATTGCCGTCCGCGTCAATCCGGCAGACTTCAAGGCAGAAGAAGACGCGTTTGCCCAGTCAGGCTACTCGACCGTAAGTGCCGATACCGCGTTCTGGTGGAAGGATGGTTCAAAATGATGCGCTCAATCGTACGAAGGAGCCGGCCCGCGCTGGTGGCGCTGGCAGCATGCGCCCTGGCCTTCTCCTGTGTCAGTTCGCCTGCCGCTCCGACCGTAGCCGAGCCCGCTGTCGAGCCGACCGACGCGACCGCGGGAGCCAGCGAGGCGGTCTGGAAGCTGCCTGGGTCTCCCGTCTCCCAATGGAAACTGCCATCGACTCCAGGCGCGTACATGCAGGCCAATCTGCCGAGCATCGAGACACGCGTCCTGGCAAATGGGGCGACGCTCATAGTAAAGAAAAATCCTGCCAACCGCATATTCTCCATGAAGGTCGCGTTCAGGGGTGGTTCAGCCCTGGTGCCGCCGGAGAAGGCCGGACTCGAGGCAATGACCCTTGCCCTGATAGCAAGGGGCTCGACGACATACCCGTATGCCGAGTTGCAGCGCCTGCAGTACGAGAAGTCCAGCTCCATAGGCTCCACCGCGTCGAGCTACGACTGGTCGAGTCTAGACCTCAACACAATAGACAAATACTGGGATGAGCTCTTCAAGGTGTTTGCCGATTGCGCCCTGAACCCGGCATTCGACCCGGCCCAGTTCGCTCTGGTCCAGAATGACTTCAAGGTATCAATACAGAAGTCGATGGCCGATCCGTACAACTACGCCGTCACGAAGCTGCATGACAGGATGTTCGCGGGCCATCCGTACGCCGCCGAATTCGGCGGCACTGCCTCATCCATATCGTCAATAACACTTGACGACATCAAGTCGTACTACGCGCGCACCATCGGTGCCGACCGCATGGTCGTCGTCGCCGTAGGCAACTTTGACGCTGACAGACTGGCGGCATCGCTCAACGCGACGATAGGAGCCATCCCGGCAAAGGGCGTCGTCATTCCGCCGGTCGGCCGCTATACGCCCAAGGCAGAGCTATACCTTGAGAAGTTCGACAAGTCCAAAGGCGTAGCCTATGTTCGTGGCGACTATCCCATAGCCGACATCAAGAGCCCGGATTTCCCGAGCCTGCAGCTCGCCTATTCAATGCTCGATGAGTTGCTGTTCAGCATCGTGCGCACCGACCACGGGGCGTGCTATTCCGTCTGGTCGCGCGCCTTCGGTTTCCTCAACCCCTATGGTTCGCTGGTAGTCTACAAGACCGACAAGCCAAGCGCCGCGAAGGGCTGGGTCGATGAGTCGATAGCGCTGCTTGCGTCAGGCAAAACGCTGAACATCAAGGGCGGGGACGACAAATACGCGCCGATAGCCTCGACGATAGACGCGTACAAGGCAAAGTATGTCAACGCGTTCTACGGGAATCAGGAGACCAATGCGCAGACCGCCACCCAGTTGGCCTCAAGTTACATATACTTCGGGGACCATACAGAGTACCTGCGCTTCATAGACAAAATCAACGCCATAAGCCCTGAGGACATCGTCGCCGCCGTCAATGCCTATGTTGTCAACGCGCCCATAACGTGGATAGTCGTAGCTGACCAGGCGACGCTGGCCGGGGTGGACAAGACCAGGTTCGCCGCTTTCACGGGCACAGTACAGCAGTAGGAACAGACGCGGACTATACGAGGTCGGCGAACGTCGCGTTGGCGGCCCGGGCCAGATCGGCTGGTGACAGCACCATCTGCAGGCCCCGGGCGCCGGCGCTCACATGAATCGTGTCCCAGAGCATAGCGGTCTCGTCGATGTACACAGGCAGCGCCTTCTTCGTGCCCACCGGCGAGCAGCCGCCCCGGACGTAGCCGGTCAGCGGCTCCAGTTCGCGCAAGGGCAGCGGCTCTACGGACTTGTTGCCTGATACTTTGGCGGCTTTCTTGAGGTCGATTTCGGCCAGGCCAGGCACGACGCACAGGGAAGGCCCGCTCGAGGCGCCCCGTACCGCTATGGTCTTGAACACCCGGTCTGGATCGACCCCGAGCTTAAGGGCGGCGGCCGAAGCCGACAGGTCTTCCTCCGACCACTCATAGTCACGAGTCTCAACGGCTATGCCGAGTGACCTGACTATTCTAAGCGCATTCGTCGTCATGATACGGGCCTATGATCAGCGCTTGTGCCGGAAGACCCGGTAATTGATGTTCGGGAAGATATTGTTGCGCTTTTCAAGACGGGTCAGCCACTCCGTGCCAACGGTATTGGCGCAGAGCATCTCGTAGATGCGGTTGAAGTTGGTCACCGCGTCCTCTATCTGCTTGCGGGCAAATGAACCTGACTTGCCAGCCCGCAGGAGGAATGGCCAGTCCGATGCCTGCGCCAGGAGTACTTCCCTGGCGGCCTGGTTCAATACGCGTTCGCGCAGGCCATTCTCATTGGGAAAACGCTCCGCCAGCTCGGTCATGCGCTCTATCATCTTGAAGACATGGCGATATATCCAGTCGTTTGACTTTTCAAGCCAGACGCTACCATACCCGCCATCGCCCCATGAGGAATATTCCGGTACCGACTCGAAGTTGTCGGGATGCGAGCGGCGGTATTCGGCCAGCGTTATGAAACGGAGCCCATCAAACTTCTGGGCCTGCCTGAAGAGCGCTTCTATCCATTGTGGCCCTTCAAACCACCAATGGCCGAAGAGCTCGGCATCGTATGGAGCCACCATAAGCGGAGGTCTGTCGTCGATGTCCCGAGCGGCCGTCATAGCCTGGGCCAGACGGTCGCGCAGGAACTGGTCGGCGTGCTCGGCAACCCGTTCCGAAGCCCGCTCTGGAACATAGGGGCGCTTGTCTGAACCATGATCGGTGACGGCCCAGTATTTGAAGCCGGTAAAGATCCTGACCTGGTTCTGCTCTATGTACGGTCCGATATAATCGATAGGAAGATCGAAGCCAATATCACGGTAAAAATCACGGTATACGGGGTCGGCTGGGAACCCGCTACGCTCCGACCATACCGCCTCGGTGGCTGCGACATCCCGGATGAATGTGGTAAAGCCATTGGGGCAGGAGACCGGCGCATACGATCCAAGCCGCGGCGTCGGGTCTCCGAGCAGTGCTCCGCGTGTCGAGACTACGCTGTACTGCAGGCCATACGCACTCAGTGTCTCTTCGACCCCAGGATACCAGCCCAGCTGAGGCATCCAGAACCCCGAGGGAGAGCGGCCAAACGCTGACCGGAACGAGACCACCGCCGCCTCTATCTGCGCGGCTGTCGCCTCGGGATATGACCGGTACATGGGCATGAACGCGCCGGTGGCGCCGCTGGTCATCAGATCGATGCGCCCCTTCTTGTAGTAGAAGTCCAGGGCCCCCCTGATGTTGCCGCCATACAGCACCGTAAAGTCCTCGTAGTCCTTCCTGTACAGGTCGAGGTACATCGTAGCGAGAGGACCAAAGGCAGGATCTCCTGCGCAGCGCTTGACTTCATTCTCGGCCAGGGTCATCTGCATGGCCAGCCATTCGGTATAGCGCTCGCGCAACAGCGCATCCCCGAGCATCGCTTCCAGAGTGGGTGACAGAGCCAGACTCAGCCGCCACGGCACCTTGTCAGCCTCGAGCCTCGCAAAGACGCGGAGCAGTGGCAGATATGTCTCGGATAGCGATTCAAAGAGCCAACGCTCTTCGAGGAAACGAGGATAGTCAGGTTGTCGCACGAAAGGCAGGTGCGCGTTCAGAACCAGCGCCAGATATCCGCTATCCACGAATGTCCTCCGTTACTCGATCATTTTTCAAGAGTTGCGTGTCCCCTTAAAAAAGTTTTACTCATTGTCGAGAAACTGCAAAGCCAATTTCAGGAACAACAACCCCCGAAAATTGGACTATTCGTCAAAGTCTCCCAGAATGCGCGATGGATGATGATTGGGTATCTCCACGATCTCGAGGCTCGCCAGCCCCGACAGGGCCACCAATCGAGATACAACGGGGTCCAAATCAGACAACGCATCGGCCATCAGCGCCCGCGGCGTGCGAATCACTGCCGAACGCGCAAGCAAGCGTGGATGGGACCCACACTTGGCGTACAGATCCACACGGTAAGCTCTGTCCTGATCGGGCAGATGCAGGTACCAGTGATCGTCATTCTCCCCGACCACTACTTCGAATGACGATGCGCCTTTGCCATCGTAGCCAGGCTCCTTGATAACCCTGAGCAACAGGCTGCTTGCTCCATCGCAAGACTTGATGGCTTCGAAATCCTCATCGCGAATATCCCAGAATACGAAGGCCCACTCCGGGTCCCGGACAATTGCATGAATCACTGTCTCATTGTAGCGATTGGCTATGCAAGGAGCGGCATCCAGGGATGCGTCAATTTCATCGAGTTCAGAGCCTGAATATTTTTTTTCCTCTATATGCACAGCGGCGTCGCCACTGGCCCTGCGATCCTCACTGTCCTCTTCGAACGCCTCGATGAGCGCTTCGATTATGAAGACCCGTTCAAGTTCTGCAGGCAAGTCGAGCCCCATCTTCTCCGCCAGGGCGTACAAGGCTTCAATAGACAGCGCGTTCAGTCGTTCGACATTCACTTGGGTATCATCCGGGAAATTCAGTTGCCGTGTCAAGCCACCGGGCTGTCGGAGCCAGCACCGGATTGCCTGCCCTCATGCCGGATCAACCGGATGGGCACCCTGATCATCGCTCCCGATTCCCGGCTTGCGCCGACGCCTGTGACGAGGCCGCTTGGCCTTCTGTTTTGGCTCCGGCGGTCTGAAAACGGCGCTGACGGCGGCTTCGACCTCGATGCGCGGCATAGTCAGCGGCGACAGGAAATCACGGGCCGCGTCGAGAGCGTTCCTGAAGGCAATCTGCGCATCCGGAGCAGGCAGGGACTCCGCCGCGGCGACCGCATCCCGCACTATGAATGACAGAAGGATGCCAAGCGTTTTTTCACCAGTGGCTGCGACATGGGCGTCAAGCTCGAGCAGGTTTGCCCGCATCGATGCTGCCACGTTGCCGCGGGCCGCAAGGGACGCTTCGATGCCGGGCATTATTGGCTTCAAGAGCCCATAACTGGCCAGCGCCTCGATTATGGCAGTCGCGTTTCCTGAATAGTATATCTTCGTCGCTTCCTCACCCAGCCTGCTGACCGAGGCGCCCGCAAGCAATGGAGCATTGCGGCGTATGGCCAGGCGTGTCAGCAACGGTATTGTAAACCCGGTCGCGACGGCGTACTTGACCGCCCGGATCATGCGTACCGGATCTTCAGAGAAGATTGTCTTGAGCGGGATGACGGGTACAATACGCCTGGCACGCATATCCTTGAGGCCGCCGACATAATCGACCAGTTTGCTCTCGAGCGGATCGTAATACAGCGCGTTCATGCTGAAATCACGCCTGCGGGCATCCTCGTCTATGGTGCCGTAGGTGTTTCCGACGGTGCCATTGACGATCGAGCGAAAGGTGGAGACTTCGTATATCTTGGGGCCGACATAGACGTGCACCAGCCTGAACCGCTTGCCGATCACCCGGCTGCGATAGAACAGCTTTTTGATCCTGGGTGGCTCGGCATCGGTGACGATATCGTAGTCTTTTGGAATGCGTCCAAGAATCAGGTCGCGCACGGCGCCACCGACTATATACGCCGCGTGGCCATTGTGTCGGAGCCGCTCGACTATCCTGACGGCGTCCGGATCGACGTCGAGTGTATCGATGCCATGTTCGCGTTCTGTATAGACTATTGCTTTCTTGACCGGCTTGCCATCCGGCCCATTCTGATATCGTATGAGCACCTTGTCCCCTGCACTGACCATAAAGGGATCGATCCGCGCAGCTTGATGTGCGGACAAGCGACTATACCCCGGCCCTGCCATCTCTGGTCAAGGCCAGGCCGCATGCGCGCTTTCGAGCCGTCACCTATGCTCTGGCGTCCAGCCAGGAAAGCACATCGGCGGCAGCTTCGTCCCGGCATGTGTCATTGAGTACCTCATGCCGACCATCGGGGTACAGCTTGAGCTTCAGATCGGTACTTCCCAGCGATGTATACGTCCTGTATAGCCAGTCCAGTGTGCCGGGCGCTGCGCCTACGGGGTCTTTTGCCCCGGCTATCATGAATATCGGCAGGGTGTGCGGAACCGCTGCCATGGTGGCCGGAGCGTGTATCCATGACAACCCAGACAAAAGGTCGCGGAAAAACCCATAGGTGCAGATGAAGCCGCAGAGTGGATCCTGTATGTACTTGTCAACCTCGGCGGCATCACGTGAGAGCCAGTCAAACGGCGTGCGGGCAGGCAGGAAAGCCTTGTTGAACGAGCCAAAGCTCATCGTGTCAAGGAGCGGCGCCCTGGTTCTCTGCCCCTGGAGAGCGCAGCCTATGGCCGCGACCAGTCGTCCGGCCTTCACCGTGGCGCCACCATCACCGGCGGTTCCGCTCAGCACGCAACCGGCCAGTTCGTCGCCATACAGCGCGCAGTAGCCCTGCGACAGAAAGGATCCCCATGAATGCCCGAACAGATACAGCTTCTTGTCTGGATGTTCGCGCTTTATGGAACCGGAGAGTCCGTGCAGGTCCTCTATGACGCGTCTGAAACCATCATGGTCAGCCAGCCAGCCAAGCTCTCCTTCAGAGGCGGTCTTGCCATGGCCGCGATGGTCAGGCGCCCACACCTCGTAACCTGACGCGGTGAGGATCTCCGCGAATCTGGCATAGCGCGACGCATGCTCGGCCATGCCATGAGCAATCAGCACGCAGGCCTTTGGGGCGGTCTGGGGAGCCCAATGATAGACATGGATGCTCTTGCCATCATCGGCTATATACGAGAACTCGTTGGTCTTCATGTTTCCGAGTATACACCCGTTCCGAGGTCTGGGCAAATCGCGCTCAAGTTACAAGCAAGACCTGCCGATAGATGAAGAGTACAAGGGTCAATGATCCAGGCCTGGCCGTATGGCCACCATGGATCTACCCTACTCTTCGATAATCGGCTCCGGCTCGACCAACTTGAGGGCAATTCGACAATGAGTTGCCCGCGGTCGCCGAATCATGAAAGGAGGACAGCCCGGCGACGGAGACCAGGAACCATATCGACCCGCGGGACATGGATGCCCCGCGTATAGACTCAAGGAGGAAGTCATGATCATCAATCACAATCTCAGCGCCATGTATACCAACCGCCAGCTCGGTATCAACGGTGGGCTCGTCGACAAGAACATGGAGAAATTGTCTTCCGGTATGCGCATAAACCGCGCCGGAGACGACGCGTCAGGTCTCGCCGTGTCCGAGAAGATGCGCTCACAGATCCGCGGTCTGAACCAGGCCTCGAAGAATGCCGCCAACGGCGTTTCATTCATCCAGACCACAGAAGGCTATCTCCAGGAGAGCTCCGACATCCTGCAGCGTCTCCGCGAGCTGTCTGTGCAGGCCGCCAACGGCATATACACCAATGAGGATCGCATGCAGATCCAGGTGGAAGTGTCCCAGCTCGTCGACGAGATCGACCGCATAGCCAGCCATGCCCAGTTCAATGGCATGAACATCCTGACAGGACGTTTTGCCCGTGAAGGCGGCGAAAACGTCGTAACCGCTTCAATGTGGTTTCATATCGGAGCCAATATGGATCAGCGCGAGCGTGTCTATGTGGGCACCATGACGGCCAAGGGCCTCGGCGTCAAGCAGGTATCCAGCGACGAGATCCTCAGCCTGGAAGCCCCCGATTCGGCCAACCGCTCCATCGGCGTCCTCGATGAAGCCCTGAAGAAGGTCAACAAGCAGCGCGCGGACCTGGGCGCATACCAGAACCGGCTAGAGCACGCCGTTCGCGGCATCGACATCGGCGCGGAGAACCTCCAGGCCGCCGAGAGCCGCATCCGCGACACCGACATGGCCAGCCAGATGGTTGAATATACCAAGAACCGCATACTCGTCCAGGCGTCAAGCGCGATGCTCGCGCAGGCCAACCAGAAGACGGCATCAGTATTGCAGTTGCTCCAGTAAGGGGTTATACTTCGTAGTAATATGGCGGCGAGTCTTAGCGGCTCGCCGCCAGTGTATCGATCTTTGACAAATACCCTCGTGCGCATGCCGGCGGAGATGCCTGCCCCCAAAAAGGAGGCCGGTTCCCCCGCCGCGTGGGGCATGAACGGACGGGAACGGGCGCGAGATTCAATTCCCGTCCCCACAGCCATGCGCGCGGGACGCGCGGCAAGGAATGCCGCGCAGTACGTCCTGCAAGGAGGGTCATATGATAATTAACCACAACATGAGCGCTATGTACGCCAACCGGACTTTGGGTGCGACACAGGTCGATCTGGACAAGAACATGGAGAAGCTCGCCTCCGGTATGCGTATCAACCGCGCCGGTGATGATGCTTCAGGCCTGGCGGTCTCAGAGAAGCTGCGCGGACAGATTCGCGGCCTCAATCAGGCCCAGCGCAACATCGAAAACGGCGTTTCCTTCATACAGACCTCAGAGGGCTACCTCCAGGAGACGCAGGACATCCTGCACCGCGTGCGCGAATTGGCTGTACAGTCGTCCAACGGCATTTACACCAATGAGGATCGCATGCAGATTCAGGTCGAGGTTTCGCAGCTGGTCGACGAAGTCAACCGTATAGCGAGCCACGCTCAGTTCAACGGCATGAACATCCTGACCGGTCGCTTCGCAAAAGAAGGCGGACAGATCATGCAGCTGCAGGTTGGCGCCAATATGGATCAGAATGAGCGGATATTCATCGGTACGATGACCGCGCAGGCTCTCGGTCTCCAGGGTGCCCAGGGCACCGCCGAGATGATTTCCATAGAGGATCCATCCAAGTCCAATCAGGCGATTGGTACCCTCGACAACGCCCTCAAGATCGTTTCAAAGCAGCGCGCCGACCTCGGTGCCTACCAGAACCGCTTCGAGATGGCTTCCAAGGGTGTCGCCATTGCGTCTGAGAACCTGCAGGCCGCCGAGAGCCGCATCCGCGACACCGATATGGCCAGCGAGATGGTCAACTATACCAAGAACCGGATTCTGACGCAGGCTGGCGGAGCGATGCTCGCCCAGGCCAATACCAGGACCCAGTCAGTCATGCAGTTGTTGGGTTAAAGAAAACCGTTCTGTACTCGTAGCGGAGAGCTTCCTGGACGTCGTCTTTCCGCGACAGGTTACTGCAGTTTCTTGGAAGGGAGGGGATCGCGCCCTCCTCCCTTCACCTTTTTTCCATCGCCGGATGTCAGGGCTATCACCGAGGATCAGCCACGCATCCGCCACCATAGAGGAGGAAACGTATGTCAATAGACGTTTCAGCCGTCAACGCGTTACCAAGCGTTCTTACCGTCAAGACAGCCTTGGGAGATCGTGCTTTTGGCACATTGCAGGTTCGTCCAGGCGACGTGATGAAGACCGAGCCTCCCGTTTCGATGGATGCTCTTTTGGGCGAGCTGACCAAGGTGAGCGCGGCCTTCAACAAGCGCCTCGCTTTCAGCATCAACGAGAAGATCAACGAGGTCGTCGTAAAGGTCATCGATACCGATACCGATAAGGTAATCAGGGAAATTCCGCCCGCAGAGATTCAACACGTCCACGAGCGAATCAGGGAGGTGATCGGCATCCTGTTCGACGAAAAGGCGTGAACTGAAAGGAGGGCCCAAGAGGCCCTATGTCGGACATCAGCATCCCCGGCGTCAAGAGTAAGTACGATACTGAGAAGCTCATCGAAGGTCTGATGAAGATCGAGCGCATCCCCATGACGCGCGCCGAAGAGCAACTCAAGCAGATACAGCTCAAGAAGACAACATGGCTCGACCTCAATCGCCGCCTTACCGCCCTCCGGGAGAGTTCCCGGTCCATGTTCTCATTCCAGAATCCATTCAATGATCGTATAGCCACATCAAGCGACGAATCAGTCCTGACCGCGACAGCTACGCGTGAGGCCCTGGAAGAGACCAGGAGCTTCGACGTGAAGCGAACCGCCGCCGCGGACCGGTTCATGTCCGACCCAGTCAAGGCCGACGCCAAGGTTCCCGCCGGTTCCTATACGTTTACCGTCGGCGAGTCTTCGGTCAAGCTGTCTTATGGCGGCGGCTCCATCAAGGATTTTGTCGACGCCATCAACCGCAAGGGTGGCGATACGGTGCGCGCCGAGGTCGTCGCCGTTACCTCCGATAGCCGCGTGCTCGTGGTAGAATCGCTCAGGACCGGCTCGAAGAATCGCCTGTCCTTTTCCGACGCCGCAGAACCGTGGGCACTGTCGGTCGGACTGGTGGAGAAGGCCAGTTCAAGCAGGCGCGACCTGTCCCTGAGCGAGACTTCGCGCTTCGAGCAAGCACTTGACCCATCCAAGGTCGTGACGAAGGATGGTGTGCTGATGGTTGGTTCGCAGGCCGAAGCAGCGCTCAGGCTACGCACCGCGGTTCCGACGACAGGCCTCGTCCTGGAGGTCGAACTGGAGCTGGCCGACAGGACGGCTCCTGCTGCCCCTGATGGCCCACCACCAGGTCCAAGCATTCCTCCTACCGGCGTCATGGAGTATGAAGGCATCAGGATCACGAGCGAGCCCTCTGCCGCCGCGCTGCCGGAATGGACTCCCCCACCCGCGCCCGTCAAACGGGATGACTTTTCTCCCCTTTACATCATAGACGGCGCGGGCCGTTCGATTGCCCTGCCGGCAGTTGCCGCGGGTGCCGGCTACAAAACGGTCACTATCCCCCTGCCCGCGTACGCCGACTCCTTTGCCGGGCTTGGCCTGCGCAATGGCAATACGGATCGTGACCTGCGCATCAAGTCGGCGCGGGTGTTGGATCCGACCGAAACAGCGGGGATGCGACCCAAGAATCCGGTTCAGACGGCGCGGGACGCGGTCATAGCGATGGATGGCATAGAGGTCACACGGCCCTCGAACGCGATATCTGACCTGGTGCCCGGATTGACGCTTAACCTCTGGCAGGCATCCGACAAGCCGGTCAAGCTGAAGGTCGAACCTGACCGCAAAGCAGCCAAGGACTCGCTGATCGAACTGGTTGGCAATTACAACCGACTGATGGCCGAACTGAACATCCTGGCCCGCCCCGATGACAAGATACTCGAGGAGATAACCTACTTTACCGAGGACGAGAAGAAAACATACAAGGAACGACTTGGGCTCATGCAAGGTGACTCGTCGCTGTCCCAGCTGCGCACATCGCTGCAGCGGACCATCATGGACCCATATCAGACAAGAGGCGGGGACATGATACTCGGTTCGGCCGGCATTTCGACCGATTCACGGCGCGGCGGATCGTACGACGCGTCCAGGATGCGCGGGTACCTGGAAATAGACGAGACGGCGCTCGACAAGGCCCTGAAGGAAAATTTCCAGCAAGTGAAGGACATGATGGGCTACGACACCGACGGCGATCTCATAGTCAACTCGGGAGTCGCCTTCAAGCTGGACGCGTTGATGAAGGCCTACGTCGAGACCGGCGGTATCGTATCGACAAGGACCAGCACGCTTGACAGCCAGATGACGGAGCAGAAGAAGCAGATCGATTCGCTTGAGACTCAGCTTGCCCGAAAGGAAGCCGACCTCAAGCGAAAGTACGGCCTGATGGAGAGTTCGCTGAACCAGATGGAGCAATCATCGAGCGCCTGGGACAGTTTCGGTAAACAGGGAAACTAGAGTGAGGAGTACACCATGATCTTTACCATCAACGGTTCGACGACTGACATACCATCACAAGGCAAGTCGATAGGAGCGGTACTTTCCGAGCTGGACGAGCGAGCGGAGGCTATGGGCAACATCATAGTCGAGGTCAGACTGAACGGGACTTCAATCGGTCCCGAGGAACTGGCCACGATATCCGATGCTGATGCCTCTGGCACCGGCACGGTAGACTTGGTAGAGGAACCAGCGGCCGACCTCAAGGGACGGGCGCTGGAGACGCTGCTGGAGCTGGTGCGCGCATCGCCTGCGGCTCTGGAGACCGGTGACGAAGCCACGATCAGCGCGGCGAGAGGAGCCTGGGATTCGTATCGCGGCGCCTTTGGCGGCCTGTTCTCGGCCGAGGAGCAATCCTTTGTGGAGGCCTTTGCCGAAAGACTCGCCAGCGGTGCACCTGGCGCGGATCTGACAGAGCTGGCAGGCAGGCTTGAATCGTTCTTCGGAGAACGGCTTGCGGAACTCCGCGATCCCGGCAACGCGATGCTCGCCGCCGCACGCGTGTTCGACGCCATCAAGGCCGATCTGTCCGAGGTGCCGGTGCGGCTGCAGACGGGGAAGGATGCCCAGGCCATGCGGACGATGGTGCTGGTGGTGGAGCTGATTCACAAGACGGTCAGGATCATCCCGGAATTCATGCGTATGGGATCCGCGCCTGTCGTCGATATAGAGGGAGCTACCATGCCGGAATTCTACGGGGCATTCAACAACGTGCTGCTCGAGCTGGCATCGGCATTCGAGAACAAGGATGGCGTGCTGATAGGCGACCTGGCCGAGTATGAGATCCGGCCAAGGCTCGAATCGTTCTTTACCGCCATCAGGCAGGCGATGGCAACCGTATGAATCCTATCCTTGGGAAGGGCCAGATCATACTGGCTCAGATGTACTGGAAACAGGACAATCCAGTCGAGACCACGTGGTTCCTGGTAGTTATCGCCGCTCTGATCGCCGTGCCGGTTCTGTATTCGATACTGCGGAATCTTGTCTATGGCAAGCCATCCGAGTCCAATTCCAGACCGAGTCCAAGCCAGGGATTCTCGAAAGGCGCATTCAGGCGCAAGGCAGAAGAACATGGCTTTTCTGGTGAGGAAGTGGAATTTCTGGAGTTCTACGCTCGGAAGCTTGGCGTCACGAGTCCTCAGGCCATCTTCGGCAGCAAGACACAGCTCGATACTTTCATGAAGAACGCCTTCAAGTACATAGAGCAGCACGCAGAGACAGAGGAAGAAGCGGAGAACCAGAAGCATGACTTGTTCGCCATACGCGAGGCTCTGGGCGCCAGGCTGAGCACGGGTGTTTCCATTCGCTCAACGCGCCAGCTCAAGTCAAGAACACCGCTGTCGATCGTGACGACGCGCGAGGCACACTATTCTTCGATACTCTTGATCAACGAGTCAAAAGCTCTCTACCTCGAGCCTGCGCTCGACGCCTTCGGCGCTCCTATCAAATTTCCTTTCCGATCACGTATCACTGTCTATTTCTATACGGGCAACCACGTCGGCTTCAGCTTTCAATCCCACGTCAGAGGACTGGTTGACATGGACGGCAAGAAGCTCTTGTGCATAGCGCACAGTGACAAGATCAAGCCGCTTCCAGCACGTCGATACCAGCGTTCGGAGATTCGACTGACCGCGAGATTCTACCTGGTGCACGTCAAAGCCGCCAAAGACAAGGGCAAGGTCGTGAAGTCGGTGCAGGTCGAACGAGCCGCCGTCGCCGGGATCATTACCGATCTTTCGGGTGGTGGCTTGTCAATGCAGACGATGAGTCCCGTCAACGCGGGTGAGTTCGTGAAGCTGGAATTCGACCTGGGCACCGGCAGCCGCTCCGCATACGCCACGGTTGTCCGTGTAAGCAGATCCAGAAGCGGCGCGTTGATGCACCTGAAATTTGTGAAGGCAAACAGAAAGACAATCAATGAAATTCGATCGGTCGTCTATGGATACGATTGAATTGAGCTACAATGCGTCGATCCTTACTTGACCGTTGCCCGCGCTAAACATACAATTTCCGGCATGAAGATAGTCGATCTGGCCAATGTCAGCAGAAAACAGACCCACCTATATTACCGCCGTGAATTCAAGGCCGAAGCGGCCATAGAGATCATGCAGCAGACACGCAGTGTGCCTGTCGAGTTTGTGCTTGAGCTAAGACCGACAGGTGCCATGGATATCAATGTGGTGATAGTCGAAGATATCGACTATCCCCTGGTTCCGATAGTCAATGGGCTTAAGACCTATATTCTGGAGCTTGACAAACGCGGAGTGCTACCCTGATACAATTTGTCTGCAGGGACGTCTCTGATACCGAGGCGCTTGGAGTGCGAATCGCCAAAGCTGCCAGACCGGGCATGATACTGGCATTGCGCGGAGGCCTGGGCGCGGGCAAGACCGCGCTCTGCAGAGGCATTGCGCGAGGGCTCAATGTAGTGGAACCCATAACGAGCCCGACATACACATTGATAAACGAGTACGATGGCGTGATGCCGTTCTACCATTTTGACGCGTACCGGCTGTCATCGGCCGCCGAGTTCGAGCTTCTGGATGCGGATCGTTATCTGTATGGCGATGGTTTGTGCGCAATTGAATGGAGCGAGCGAGTGTCGAAGGCGTTGCCCGACAGTGTCATTATGATCAGCATAGAACCAGCGATTGATGGTTCCAGAGCCATCTCTCTCGATGGACCGGTTCTCGAGGAAGCGTTGTCATGAATATCCTGGCCGTCGATTGCTCCGGAGACCTGCTCTGCGTCGGGGTCGCGAGGGGCTCCAGTAGCCTGGAGGCTCCGAGCCACGGCACCCAGGCATCAAAGCACCCGTATCGCGAAGAGACCGGGCATGCGCCAGGTGCTGGTTTCGTCGGGGTATCAATCGATGTCGGCTACAGGCACGCCGAACGGATCATGGGCGCTATCGAGTACTGCATAGCCGAAGCTGGCCTCAAGCCAGGCGATCTTGATCTCCTGGCCTGCGCTGGCGGGCCCGGTTCCTTTACCGGATTGCGCATAGGCTTGTCGACCATCAAGGGACTGTCCCTGGGACTGGGCACGCCGTTCGTCACCGTGCCCACGCTCGATGCCATGGCTGGCGACTGGATGGGAGCCGCGCCTGTCATAGTTCCCGTCATCGACGCCAAGCGTTCACACTTCTATTTTGCCATCTATGAGCAGGGCCGGCTCATCTCGGGTCCGTTTGACGACGGGCTTGGCCGCATCATAGCACTGACGCAAGCATATCCTGAGGTCCTGTTCGTCGGTCCCGACTCAGACATGCTCGAAGAGACGCTGGCCGATCGATCCGGTTTCAGGATCGCGACTGAACGGCGTCGTTCGTCGGTCTCGGCAATGGCCAGGCTTGCCGCCGAGTCATACCTGTCCCACGGCCCGAGCGCTTCGGATGCGGGGCTTGCCTATATCAGGGCAAGCGATGCCGAGGAAGCGGTGATGGCTGCCGCGTCAGGAGGCAATCCATGAGCGCCTCCAAGCGCCAGAACGAAGACTTCGGTACGCTGGAAGAGCTTGATGTGACTGAAGCGGAGGAGCTTCAATCAGAAATCTCCGAGGGGACCGGACAGCGCTTGCCCAAGGCAGCACTCGCCGAGAATCTACGGGACCTCGTATCATCCTACGCAATCGTGCCGATACCGGTCGCGATACTCGATGAATCACTGGTATTCATGTACAAGAACGCCTCGTTCGAGCGCACGATGGTGACATTCGAGGGTGCCGGAAAACCAACGCTGTTTGGGGCGATTGGTCGTTTCCTGGACGCCGATACTGCCCGGAGCCTCATAGCCAACATCAGGAGTCCCGAGAAGGGATTCAGCTGGACAGGCACGATCCGACTGCGATCGAGCAAGACAAGCAGTGTCATCTCGAAGACCACCATTGTGCCCTTCAGGCCGGAAGCGTCGGGCAACGAGCGTCCACATGCCTGGGTCGCGTTCATGGACGACGTGACAGAGGAGCAGAACGGTTTCCTGCATGGTCTGTTCCTGAGCCTGCTCGAAGCATCCAAGCTCAAGGACAATGATACCGGCCGCCATATTGAACGGGTCAATCTGTATGCTGAACGGCTGGCAAAGGCATTGCATGGCAGGGCTGGATGGCCGGAAATCGATATAGATTTCATAGAAAATATTGGGTTTCTTGCCGCGATGCACGATGTGGGCAAGATCGGGACCCCCGACGACATTCTGAACAAGAAGGGGCCACTTGACGAGTTCGAGTGGAATATCATGAAGGAGCATACGATCAACGGCGCCTTCATCCTGTCGAGCTATCCAGATCCAATGGCAAAGCAGATTGCCCAGTCACACCATGAATGGTGGGATGGCACCGGATATCCGTACAAGATCATGGGAGACATGATCCCGCTGCCTGCCCGCATCGTCTCCATCGCCGATGTCTACGACGCGTTGCGCATGCGGCGAAGCTACAAGGAGCCGTTCGATCACAAGCGGGCGTCGCTCCTGATTGTCGCTGATGCCGGGACTCACTTCGACCCTGCGTTGGTGGAAGTCTTCAAGACAATCGATTCCGATTTTGACCAGATCTATGAGGTCAATGCCGACCTGTCTTGATCCTGCCGGTCTGACGTTTCCCATTCGGTGATGAACTGCTCATAGGCATCTATCGTGGCCTGCGTCACGATATCCTGAAGCCCGCCCCGCCCTGCCCAATCGTTGCCGTCCTGTATGTAGAGATGCTTGAGTACTCCCCTGGCGGCTTCTGCCGTAAAGGTGGCATCGTCGACGCGCCTGCGCACAAGGCTGCGCATGGTAGTCTCGAAGGTTCCGTCGTACGCTATGTCTTTCCATTCGGTTGATGACATGCAGGCTCCAGACTGGTGGAATAATGAAAAAGCCGTCCGCAAGGGACGGCTTTTTCATGGTGTTTATAGCGGCGGGGGGGATTGAACCCTCGACACAACGGATATGAGCCGTTTGCTCTACCGACTGAGCTACGCCGCCATTTCTGAGTGCCCGGCATTTATACAGAACGCGCGGGCTTTTGTCAACCGCCGATGATCGCCAGGCCGTCAAGAACAAGAAATGGATGAAAAGCATCGTACCCTACGCTCTTCATGATCGCATGCCCTTCCTCGTCACCGGTGCCCAGAACCGTGGCGGTCTCGCCCATTTCGTCCGACATCAGCTCAGCCAGATGCCGGACGAGTCCGCCGTAGCCCAGATATATGCCTGATTGCACTGACTGCGCAGTGTTCCGGCCTATGACCCGCCTGGGGATATCGAGGCGCACCTCGGGGATCTGCGCGGTGCTGGCCCTCAACGCATGCGCTGCTGTCTGTAGTCCTGGCGCGATTGATACACCCAGAAGCTCTCCTCCGGAATTCATGGCCGACAGGACAATTGCGGTGCCAAAATCGACGACGATCGACGCGCCTTGCACGAGGCTCCTGGTTGCAACTGCAGCGCAGACTATGTCACTGCCAAGTTCCGAAGGTGAGTCGGTGCGTATCTTGATGCCGGTCCTGGTTCCAGGCCCGACAACAGACGCCTCGAGGTTGAAAGTTGACAACACAGCCTGCGTCACCCGCGGTGTCAGGGCAGGCACAACGCTCGATATCCACGCGGCATCAATGTCCCCTTCTGCCAGACCGATGCGCCGGACGCAAGACTCAAGCAGAAAGCTCAGTTCGTCGGCGCTTCTGTCGACGCCCAGCCGTATCACCGTCTTCCAGGCATCGCCTGTCCTGAAGCCGGCCAGGATTCTGTCGTTCCTTACGTCCAGCGCAAGCATCATGGTTGTCGGCGCTCCTCATCGGACAGTCTGGAGGCGCCACGAGCGCCTTCTACGCCTTTCCAGGCCGTTATGATGGCACTTGTAAATACGGCCGCGGCGGCGGCCTCTATGAGGCCGTTGGTCAGCGCGATGGTAGCCAGCACGGCCGGCAACGCGCTGGTCGCGACGCCAAAGGTCCCCGACAACTGAGCCGCGGCCGTCAGCCCCAGAGCTCCCAGCACGAGCACCGTATTGGTTATGCCACCCGCCGCTCCCGCCAGCCCGGCTGCCAGCGGCGTCAACTTTCCCCGGAACAGGCGATAGACACCCCACGCCACCACACCGATGAATAGCCGGGGCAGAACCGATACCAACGGATTGGCAAACAGGGGGTCGAGCGGCCCGATCGGCGCCGTCGCCGCCTTGACCATGCTCGTCACACCGAACACCAGGCCAACGATGGCTCCGGCGACCGGGCCCTCCAGAATTGCGGCGATGATAACCGGGATATGCATGATTGTAAGCGAGGCCCCGCCAAACCACGGCAGGTAGCCCAACGGCGTAACCGCCATCACTGCCGAGACTGCGCCCAGCGCACCGGACACCACGATGCGCCTGATATTCGTTCGTTCCATCTGTTCCTCCTGGCTCCGGTACACGCCGCTTTAGCGCGGTCGCGTCCGGGCACATATTTCGAAGCGGGAACCATTCCCGCGATCGATCACGGTTCAGTGCAAGCCCAGAATCAAAGGCCCGGCGAGTGCCGCGACCGCGAACATGACAGCGCCAATACGGGCCATCGTATCGGCCGTGCTGCCAACGCTGCGCACATAGCGCGTCGCCGGGCCAACGCCATAGCATCGAGCCTCCATTGCCTCTCCCAGCGCCTCGGCGCGCTCCAGAGCACGTATGGTGACAGGGACAATCAATGGCAGATACGCGCGGGCCTTGCGTATCGGACCGCGCGCGCCGGAGCCAAAATCGGCGCCTCGGGCCGCCTGCGCCTTGACAACCGACTCGAACTCGCCGGCGACGATGGGTATGAATCTAAAGGCGACGGCGATAGTCAGAGCGAATCCCCGCGCCGGAAAACCCAGGAGTGACAACGGAGCGAACAGGTCTTCTACGCCTCGAGCCGTATCGCCCTCGGTGGTCACCGACGTAAAAAGGCCTATGGCCAGCATCATGGCCACAAACCGCAGGGCCATCGATGCTATAGCCATCATTTCGCGCATGCTGAGCGATGCAGGGCCAATCGCAACAAGGATGGGACTCGCATCGCCTGGCCACGACAACAGAGCCTGGAATACGGCGGCGATGCCAAACAGCGGCAATACCGGCACGAAGCCCCGAAGCAGAAAGCCTAGCCGCACGTGAGCCAGCACCGTACATGCCAGAGCGATGATAGAGCACGCCAGCACCGCCGCGGTGGAGCTCGATACGCTGACCGGGATGATTATCGCCATCAGCCATAGATACTTGGCCACAGGAGTCAGGCGATGGACTGGAGAGTCTACATCGACATACCGGCCGATGGATACATTCCTGAAGAACTCGATGCCCTTCATCGAACGGCCTCCATGTTAAGCTCATCCTTCGCGGCACCTGCCATGGTCCATGAAAATGGTCGACCGATACCCCAGGACTCATCCCATGCATCACCGAATACGGTGTCTGGCGCACCGGACGCGGCGATGGCGCCTTCGCGCATGACGATGACCATGTCGGCAAGCGCGGCCTCGTCCATCGAGTGGGTCGACATCACCACGGTGCGACCCTGCCGCGCGTATGACTGGATCAATGACAGCACGTCGCGGCGTGTCGCCGGATCGAGTGCCGCTGTCGGTTCGTCCAGAAGCAAGGCTTCGGGATCGAGCGAGAGTATGGATGCCAGCGCCAGCCTGCGTTTCATGCCGCCGGAAAGTGTCCTGGTCAACACGTCCCGGTAAGTCTGGAACGGAAGGCCGACCGCGTCCAGGGCAGCTTCTACTCGTTCCACAAGGCCGGCTCCCCGGATGCCCTGGTTTCGGGGACCGAATGCCACCTCGTCGCCGACATAGGCCTCGAATATGGCGCTCTCGGGCCGCTGGACGGCCAGTGGGGCACGCATGCGCAACGAACGCAGATCGGCCGAACGGTCGCTCGTGGTATTGCCCAGCGAGACGACCGATCCCGAATCGGGGATGGCCAGCGCGTCAAGCAACTGCAGAAGGCTCGATTTGCCGGCGCCGGTCTTGCCGACCAACGCGACGAGCGTGCCTGCCGGGATCTCGATCGACGCCCTCTGGACGGCTGGACGGCCGCCTGCAGTCTCGGCACTATAGCTCATCGAAGCATCCCGCACACTGAACGCCGTGACACCTGCCGGCGATCCATCGGCGGGGCTAGCGGCCGGTTCGAGGCGGCTGATCATCGCGAGTACATCCATGCCGCATGCCCGCGCTGCTCTCTTCCCGAGCCCTGCCGCATCCTCACCCGCATGGGGTTCGAGTCCAAGCTTCAGGGCGGCATCATAGGACCGTGGCAGCTCAAGTCGATAGCCATCCAGATCCCGTGAGGCGAACAATCGCTCCGGTGTGCCGGTGAAGACCAGTCGTCCCTCGGACAGAACCACAATCCTCTGCGCGCGTGCCGCCTCGTCCATGTCGTGTGTTACGTGTATGACGGTGATGCCGCTGGAGACAAGATTATCCATCAGGCCGAGGATTGCGGCACGGCCATTTGGGTCTATCATCGATGTGGCTTCATCGAAGGCGACCACTCGTGGTCGCATAGCCAATGCGCCCGCGACAGCAAGCCGCTGCTGCTGGCCTGAAGACAGGAAGCGGGGCGAACGATGCCGCTCCGCCAGGAGATCCACGGCGCCCAGGGCTCCGTCGACACGGCTGTGCATTTCATCGTATGGAACGCCGAGGTTCTCCAGCCCAAAGGCCACGTCCTCTTCGACTATGGAGGCGACAATCTGATCCGACGGGGATTGAAATACGACAGACATGGCCTTGCGCGCGCCGACCCGGCCCGACGGCTCGGCAGGATCGAAGCCATCGACACAGACGGTTCCTGGTGGCGGAACAAGCAGACCGTTCAGGCATCTGATCAGGGTGCTCTTGCCTGAGCCATTGGCGCCGACCACCGCGATATACTCACCGGGCGCCAGAGACAGGTTGATGTCGGACAGAGCCTGCGTGCTCGAACCGGGATATGTGAACGAGAGCGACTGGATGGTTACGAGCGACATGGTCGGCTCGATACAGTCGCGGTGCAGCGATGGGTCATGTCATTTCACCTCGCGTCTCGGTCCTTGTGGTCAGGATCCAAGCGTTGAATTGAACCTATACAGACCGCTCGCGAATGTCAAGCGTTGCGGTGTACCGCGCTAGCGCGGCGCTTGTGCCGCGCTGCCCTTCCGGCATAGGATTGCCTATGCGTTGCAGGCTGTGTCATACCGATGCCGAACCATTCTTCGTGGCGGCTACGCCCTATGCCGATTGTCCCGTCTGCGGTTATGTCCAGATTGACGACGACCATATCCCGAACGAACAGGCAGAGCTGGCTCGCTATACCCTGCACCGCAATTCGTATGACGATGTCGGCTATACAGCCTGGATTGCTTCATATCTCGACAGAATTGTTCCATTCATACCGGCCGGCGGAACAATCCTGGATTTTGGTTCGGGCCCCGAACCTGTTCCCGGGCGCCTCCTGTCGGAACGAGGCTACCGGGTCTGCATATACGACCCGTACTTTGCACCGGACACATCATGGCGAAAGGATTGCTGGGATGCCATACTGTTGCACGAGGTGGCTGAGCACCTGGCCGACCCCTATGCCATACTCTCCGAGCTCCATCCGTTGCTCGCACCCGGCGGGGCTCTGTGCATCAGGACGCGGTTCGCGCCACGCGCGCGCAAGGACGTTGACCGCTGGTGGTACCGTATGGACAGCACCCATGTGGGTTTCTTCCGGGAAGCCACCATGCGGTGGATCGCCGAGCGATGGAGGCTCGATCCCTTGCTTATAGAAGCGCCGGACTCGGTCGTGATGAGACGACCACTGCTGCCCGCGGGATCCTAGTCGTCCAGGCGGTGCATTCCCTGATCGACATCGGTGCGTTCAACTTCCAGCTCAAAGGACACACGCCCATAACTCTGGCTGACCTGGGCACTGAAACTGGCCAGGCCTATGGTCGCGCCTGCCTCGGCCGCGGCACCATCTGCATAGTCAAGCGCGAATGTCTGGCTGGTCCCATCGAGTTCGATCTGGACCGAACCATGACCATGGGCGTCGGCATTTGCCGGAGCTCCGAGATCCAGCGACACGCGACCCGTATGCGATACAGCCGTTCGGTCAACAAACGAAAAAGAGTACGTTGTGGCGAATCGGCCAGCAGAGTCAAACGATACGGTCTTTGATTCAGCGAGCACCCGCTTGAGCCGGTACAGGATGTCGTTGAAATGCGTGCTGGGATCGACGACGACCACCCGCTTTCCGGCGGGCACACGGACCAGCTCTTTCCAGGGGCTAAAGCTTACCTCCGGCAGCTTGACCACGCCGAAGTCGCGGCCGAGGTCCGTTGACACCTCATGAACGCCCGGGTCGAGACCGTCAAGCACCAGTGGAACGCGGCGATCGCCTGTTGTGTATCCAATGAAAGCTCCGTCGAGCAACACGCGGGCATCGATCAACGGCGAGAAAAGCGCGATGGTACCCGGCGTCTCGTCACGCAAAGACAGGATCGATCGGCTCTTGCCCTCTTCGCGCAGGACTGGCCGTTTGCCTGTCAGCCGTTCCACTATGCCTTCGGCGAGACCGTGGATAAGGTTCTCGGTGGAGCCGGAATCGGAGAACGTGGCCACGCGTGAAGTGGCAACATCGATCAGCTTCAGCGTCAGCCGCATTTCGGTACCGAGCAGTATATATTCGCCGGCTATGATGTAATCCGCGCTGGAGATGCCATCAAACGCCTTGACCGGAGCCGCCGCTATCGAGGAAAGCGACAGCTCCCGCTCCTTGAGCAAGGCATCAATAGCGCTTCGATCCAGTAGCTCAACCGACCCACTCGTCGAAAGGTCATACAGCAGCAATCCCTGCGCTATGCCACCGATATAGTCGTACCGTGGATCTCCGGATCTATTCTCAAGATTGAGTACCGCCACACGTGGGGCGGCGGCCGCGATTGACGGAACAAGCGTCGCCATCACTATCGCAAAACAGGCAATCACCATACGTCTTGATAGCTTCAGCACACGATCCTCCGTCACACTGTGGCATTGAACTCGTGCCGAGTATAGCAGGGCACTCGCACGCGCGCAAACAAAAAGGCCATCAGGCGCTCGTTGTCTCGTGTCAGGCGGTGTAACCCAGACTCTTTGCGGCGGTCACGATGTCGTTTTCGGTCAGTCCGAATGGTTCGTGCCCGCTTGTCATCGCCAGCAGGTTCTTGCGGGAAGGCAGGCCACCGATCATCGCGAGCGTGTCATCGATGAACAGCAAGGGATAGACTTCGTCATGGAAATATCGCTCCGCGAATGCCGCCAGCCCCTCGGCTGTCCACGGCTGCTTCTCCCTGTCTATCACGACAAGCTCGTCGGATTCGGGGAGCCATTCCCGCACGGCCTTCTGGACGACCTCGGTCGATGTGACCGAGCAGCACGTCTTGATGCCACCACTGAGAACAAGCTTGACTTTCAATTAACAACCTCCACATCGGGAATCCTATACCAGGAAATTCAAGACGCTATCATTGCTGCCTAGGAGCCTGTCGGACTTAGGATTTTGATCGGGCGAAGGTGATCTGCGAGTGAAAAATTGGTGAGGATTGAGGGCCATACTTCGTGTATGGCCCGATTGACGAGCCGATTTTGCGCCGCAGAGCGCCGAGTCCGGTCAAAAAGCACTTCATTGATCTTCATTCCCTTGTATTTGCCTTAAAATTTTTGCGTGCGTTCATAAGTCCGACAGGCTCCTAGCGTTTGAGCACGAAATTCGCCGGCCCCTGGCCGCAATTGGCGCATTCAAACTGTATGGTCGTGTGTTCTATACCGAATCGATGCGCAAGAATTTCCTTGAGCTGGTGCATTATGCCTTCGGTCTGGCTCAGGGCCTGATCCGACAGCAACACGTGGGCACTCAGGACTTTGTAACCAGGCCCAACGGTCCACACGTGCGCGTCGTGTACTTCAAGAACGCCGTCGACAGTCGACATCGCCTCCGATACATCCTTGACGCTGGCATTTTCGGGTGCTCCCTCGTTCAGGATATGGACGGCCTCCCTGAGCACGCGCCACGCGCCTGTCATGATGATGATGCCTATCAGGATGCTGACCGCGGGGTCAACCCAGGTCCAACCAGTGGCCAGGATTATGAAGCCCGCCGCGATGACGCCGACCGACGATAGAGCGTCGCCAAGCACATGCAGAAAGGCGGCGCGGGTATTCAGGTCATCATGGTCATGGTGTCCCAACACCAGAGCGACGATCAGATTGGCCGCCAGCCCTATCACGGCGACTATGAGCATGGGACCGGCGATTACCGGTTCAGGGTGGCCGAATCGGTTGATAGCTTCGCGGAAAATCTCCAGCGCCACAACCACAAGGGTGACGCCATTGATGAAGGCCGCTATGACCTTCATCCGGTGGAAGCCATAGCTGTGCTTCTCGCTTGGTGCCCGCGACGCGAGCCGTATCGCACCATAGCTCAACGCCAGGGCAAAGATATCCAGGAATACATGCGCCGCGTCGGACAGCAGCGCAAGGCTGCCCGTCATGATGCCGCCGACTATCTCCGCAACCAGGGTAAGGCTCGTTATCGCTATTGAAAGAACGAACTTGCTGCCCTTGGCGTCATGATCCGAGGTCATGACGCCATGCGTATGCTGGTGCGCATGGGCACGACCAGCCTGGTGCTCAACCTGATCTTTGGAATCCATGGGTACTCCTGCCGGACTAATCAGCCTGGGCTATGAGCCACTCCAGAGCGGGCGCCGAAGCGGAAAGCACCGTAGCTGACTTGGCGAATTTTGCCACCGCAATAGTCTCCATGATCTCGGCCCTTGTAGCTCCACTCTGCTTTGCCAGCCTCGTGTTGTTCAAGATGCATGGCGATGAATCCAGGGCGACGGCGGCAGCCAGCGCCACCAGTGCCTTGTACTTCACGGGCAAGGCGCCAGGCGCGAGAGCCGCGGCCTTGGTATCGAGATGCGCCAAAGTACTCTTCTCGTCGAGCGCGCCGAAAAGCTCCATGGGACGCTGGATCTCCGCGCCGGATTTTCTGATAGCGTCAAATCGTTCTTGCAGTGTCATGGCAAGACTCCATACTGTGCGGGATGAGCGGGGCCAGGCCCACTCGAGTATCGTCGTACTGATGCATCATCAGGTCCCCGGCGGGTTCGCTCACGCGATGAACGCCCCAAAGATGACGCCCGCGAGCGTCGAAAGAACTACGACCAGACTCACATAAGTCGCCGTCTTCTTCCAGCCCAGCTCACCACCGATCACCAGAATCGATGGCAGCGACAGGCTCGGTCCAGCGAGCAGCAGCGCCAGTGCCGGCCCCTGTCCCATTCCAGCGCCCAGGAGTCCCTGAATTATCGGGATCTCGGTCAGCGTCGCGAAGTACATGAGTGCCCCCGCAAAGGCGGCAAAGAAGTTGGCAAACAATGAGTTGCCGCCCAACAGGCTGCCAATCCAGGCGCTCGGTATGAGGGCGTCATGGCCGGGCCGTCCAAGGAGGAATCCCGCGACGAGCACCCCACCAAAGAGCAGCGGAAGTATCTGCAGCGAGAAGTCCCTCGTGGCAACGACCCACTCCATACGCTCTTCCTTGTTGAACCAGCGGACAATGGTATACAAGAGGACCAGACCGAAGGCGGCGCTTATCCACCACTTGACCGAATAGATGGCGTCCCAGACACCGCTGCCGCCCTTTGAGTTGGCCCAGTTCAGAAATACCAGTATGCCAATCATGCTGGCCATATAGATGATCATCTTGCCAAGACCGCGGGCGGGAGCCTCGTCGGGAGCCGCGAACATGCGCGCATCGGCAGACCGCTTCTTGTCATCCTTTCTGAAAATCAGCGCCATGATCAAGCCTATAACGATGGAGAACAGTATGGCGCCTATCGCCCGGGCCGCTCCGAGTTTCAAGCCAAAAACCTTCGCCGACAACACGATAGCCAGAATATTGATGGCCGGCCCGGAATACAGGAACGCGACAGCCGGCCCGAGCCCGGCGCCTTTCTTGTAGATGCCCTTGAATATAGGCAGCACCGTGCAGGAGCAGACAGCCAGGATGGCGCCGGAGACCGAGGCCACGGTATAGGCGGTAAATCGGTTCGCATCGGGTCCAAGGTAGCGCATCACCGCCTGCTGGTTGAGGAACACGGTAATGGCGCCGGCTATGAACATGGCGGGAACCAGACAGAGGATCACATGCTGACGCGCGTATTCGCCGAGCATCAGGAAGGCCTCGTTGGTCGCGCCAAGAACGCGCGCGGCACTCCACGGTATGAAATACGCCGCGATAAATACGCCAAAGACAATCAACAGCTTCTTGTTGGGAGACATTTCCTGGGCACTCATGCTTGCACCTTTCCGTATGCGTTCCTGAATGGGCGCATACAATCGCTTACTTGCCCTGGTTGAGGAAGGCTGCTATCTGTTCCTTGGTGAGCACCTTTCCGACGCTCATGATATCTCCATCGATAGCCAGAGCGGGAGTCATCATCACGCCCATATCCATGATCGCCTCGGTATCTGTCACCTTCTCGATCTCCGCCTGCACACCAAGTTCCGCGACTGCCTCTCGGGCATGTTGCTCGAGCAGTCTGCATTTTGGGCAACCACTACCAAGAATCTGAATCTTCATGGAATCCTCCTTATGGATAGAGCAACTTCAGTCTATATGCTCCGCCTCTGCATAGAGGCGTTCAACTTCCCGGGATGGCAATGTCATCGAAATCGCAAACGCTATGACCACGATACCGACTATATCGATGGCGAGTCTTGATAGCGCGAAGCGAACGCCTAGCGATGACATCTCGAACAAGAGCATCGGAATCTTGGTCGTCGACCATGCCCCGATGAAAATCATGATATTGATGAAGCTCGCGCCCTTCTTCATTAAAACCGAGGCAACAGGAAACGCGCCATACAACGGTCCGGCCGCGAATGAGCCAAGCAGAAAGGCGAGTATCGGACCTCGCAACCCCGAGCCGGTCCCCATATATCTGGTCATCGATTCGCGCGGCACCCATACGTCCAGGAGTCCGAGCAGGATGAAGATCGGTGGCAAGACAAAGGGCACAGTCATTGCCTGATATCCGAGAGTGTCGAGAGCACCATGCCGCCATTGCGGGAATGCTGCCAGAAAGATGCCGAGGATGATGGCCATGATGATGAACACCCGGTACCGCTTCACGAGCTTGCTCATAGTGCTACCACCCATCCTACAAAGAGCGCCGCAAGCAACGAAAAAGCATAGGCAAGCATGTTTCTGGTAATCGCGACCCTCCGGCCAAAGTACTGCATCTCCATAGGCAGGGTAACGATGCCGACCATCATCAGGCTGGACACGAACGCGGCTATCTGTACTACCCCTGCCCCACCAGCCAGCAATGCCGCAGCGGCCGGAAAGGCTATGAAGCCAGGAATCAGCGTGATCGCGCCGATCAACGAGGCACCCAGTATCCCCCATACGCCGGAACGAGAACCGATCAGTCTTGATATGGTCGCGGTATCGAGCACGGCGAGGATCATGGCGATCAGCACGAGCACAACCAAAAATTGGGGCAGGATACCTTCGAACGCCTTCCAGGCCTTCCTGAGCGCCAGCACCGTCTTCCTTCTGTCCTTGACGATCGACACGACCAAGGCAAGCGCGACAATAATGTACAGGGTTACGGTATCCATACGCTCTCCTTGTTTCCAATTATTGAAACTTTGCCATAAATAGTCAAGTACCAGAGAATTCCGTGCGCGTTACGTCGTACGGGATACCAAGTCCAGTCAGCACTGGGGCCAAAGATCATCGGCGAGTTGGCCAAGAAGGCAGGCATCGGCGCAGCCAGCGCCGCGACGACGCTCCCGAAATTCCTGCCCAAGGCTGTATACGGCCTTACGCCCGATGTGAAAGAGGATCACGACAAGATCAAGGAAGCGTTCTCGTCCTTCGATGTGGGTGAAGTCCGAAGCCGTTTGGTGGTCTGCTCGGAAAATAGCCATGCACCACTTCCCGGACATATCCGGGCCACTTTTCGGACACATCCGGGCCAGATATGCATCATATCCGGCCCGGATATGGATCGCATCCGGCCCGGATATCAGGGACTATCCAGGCTGGTTTCCGGAACGAGAACACGGCATCCAAATGCATCAACGGCTTCGCCATCGCCTTTTATGCCGTGTAGCCGGGCTGTCAGGCGAACCGACCTCGGCCAACATCACCCTCGCGCAGCGATCCAAGTTCCCGAGAAACGGCCCGGTCGAGGAAGACAGATTCGAGGCCAATGGCGATGAACCTGAAACCCTGCGCGGCGCGGCGGCGGGCGCCTTCAGCATCCATGCAGAATATTCCAGGCGTGACGCCCGCCCGCCTGGCTGCCGACAGCACCGTTTCGATGGCTTTTTCCACATCGGGGTGACTGACCTGTCCCGGCAAGCCCATGGAACAGGAAAGATCGAAGGGCCCGACGAATACCACGTCGATGCCGGGCACGGACAGGATCTCGTCGATATGTTCCACTGCCTCCCGGTGTTCCGCCTGTGCTATCACCATGACTTGGGAATCGGCTATCGCAAGGTATTCGCCCATCCGGATGCCGAAAAGAGAAGCCCTGCCCGGCCCCATGCCGCGGGTGCCGGCCGGCGGGTACTTGCAGGAGGCAACAGCATTGACCGCGTCTTCCCTTGAATTGACCATGGGGATCATCACTCCCATCGCGCCCGCGTCCAGCGCGCGTTTGATGGCCGTCTGGTCGTTGGACGGTACCCTTGCCAGCGGGGTCGAACCTCCCCGGTCTATGGCGGCCAAGAGGTCACCAGCGGTCTCGATACCCGTCATGCCGTGTTCCATATCGACAAGTATCCAGTCGAATCCACAGGTGGCCAGTATCTCGGAGATGGCAGCGCTAGCCACGGTCTGGAAGATGCCGAAACTCGTCCCGCCTTCCCGGGATATGGCCTTTGTGCCGTTCACATAGTTCACGCCGTCAACCTCTTCTTCCGGGATTTTAGTATCCCATCCAAGCATACTCGTATGGCCACATCAAGGGAAGCCAAGGCCCGCTGTCAACTCCGATGTAAAATTTGCCGCTTGAGGAATAGATGGGCCTGCTCGACGATATGATGAGCCGTTCTATCGAAACAGAATCATACGTAGCGCAAGGTGGATCGTCCACTTCCCATATCCTTATGCAACGGCTCGAAATGCCCCTTGTTCTTCGGTGCGTTATGAGTCTTTGGTCCCGTCCGCGGTAGCGGACAGGATTCTCTATGGGCGCTGCAGGATTTGCCCCCCGGTTCTCGACTTCCTGTCTCGAACCTACGGGCCGCCTCACTCGCTGTCGCGCCCATCCATGGGCGCCTTTCGCCGCTATCGCGGCGCGCTCGCTGGGTAGCGCGCGATGCGCGCATGCGTAAGGTATGGCATGGTACGGCCCGCCGTCAGGCGGGCCCGCTACAAATCCTGCAGCGCCCATAAAAACCCGCGCGGCCTATGGCCGTACGGGTTTTTATGGGCGCTGCAGGATTTGGCTTCCGGTCGCGCGCGTCGTGCGCGCTCCCTCCAGCCCGCCTTCGTCGCTCTCGGCGCGTCCTGCGCCTCGCGCTGCGCTACCGCTCGCGACGCTCCTCGGTTCAAATCCTGTAGCGCCAAAATATAAAAACCCGCGCGGCCTATGGCCGTACGGGTTTTTATGGGCGCTGCAGGATTTGAACCTGCGACATCCTGGGTGTAAACCAGGCGCTCTGACCAGCTGAGCCAAGCGCCCCTATGTTCAGACACTAGCATGAGGGCTAAAGGCCGGTCAAGCTGAGCCACAACACTTCGAATGACAGGTACGATATAACCATGATAGAATATGCCATGATAACGGGAGCGAAACGATGAGGCTGTCATGTGCTGGAAACGCGCTTATAGACATCATCGCATTCGTGGAGACTGACTTTCCTTCGAGCATAGGTCTGCATGGAGGTTCGACGGCACATGTCAGTGCAGCAGATCTTGAGCCTGTTCTAGCGCAGCTTCAGGGCGCATCGTATGGCGCCGGTGGAGGCGCAGCCAATACCGCCCGCGTATTCGCATCGCTTGGCTATCCTTCAAGCTTTGCTGGCTCCATCGGGCATGATGAGTATGGACGCCATTATATCGCCGACATGCGGCAGGCCGGCGTGGAGTCGCACCTGCAGGTGAACCCTGGCCATACAGGCGTCTTCTGCGTACTGATCGAGCCCGCGGGCGAGCGGACTATTGTCGTCGGTCCGGGTGTGGCGGCACAGCTCGATGCGGAGCGTATACCTGATGCCTTCTTCAATCCATCCTCAACACTCTACCTCGACGGATTCCTTGCGTCATCGCCCGATACGCTGACTGTCCTGGTCAGGCGGGCGAAGGCGGCCGGCATGCCTGTGGCCTTTGACGTGGCAGGATCCAGAATCGCGGTCAGGAATCGCGAGCTCTTCCTCTCATTGATGAGGGAATCGTGCTCATGGACCTTCATGAACGAGGATGAATTCATTGCGCTTGCTGACGTCAGCGTCGATGATGGGCTGGCATCATTCTCGGCCGATGTTCCGGGAGTTGTCATCGTCAAGCGGGCGGAGATAGGCGCGGTATGCGTCAGCGATGGACTGATAATCGAAAGCGCCGTGCGACCGATCCAGGCTACCGACACAACCGGAGCGGGCGACGCCTTCGCGGCCGGTTTCATGGCAGCCGCCCTCTCGGGCTCGTCACTGGCCCGGTGCCTGCGGCTCGGCAATCGCGTTGCGGAACACGCCATCCAGGTTCCGGGAATTGCCATGGACACCAGTGTCCTAAGGCACGCCGCGGCCGCCGTACTCTGACCCCAAAAGTCAATTTAGCCGGTCAAAGTCAGCGTAATCGAGCCTGAAACTATTGCCTCGACAGCCAATACCTCTATATTTTATATCAAAACCAATCGAAAGGACTGCGGAATATGCCAGAAAACGAGATTGTACCGATAGAGATGATGCTGCCCAACAAGATTCCAATCATTCCGCTTAACGGAAAACCGATATTTCCCGGTATCTTTACGCCATTGATGCTCGGAAGCCAGGACGATATACAGACAGTCGATGACGCGATGCAGTCAGATGGCATGGTCGGCCTTGTCCTTGTGCGTACGGAAACAGAGAAGCCAAAATCAACCGATCTGCATGATGTAGGCACCGTCGCCAAGATCGTCAAGAGAATCAACCTGCCCGACGGCTCGGTCAACATCTTCATATCGACGCTGAAACGCTTCAAAATCAAGAAGGCGCTGTCAAAAGAGCAGCCGATCATGGCCGCGGTTGAATACATAGACGATCAAGGTGAAGGTCCTGACGAGATAAAGGCTTTGACCCGGGCGCTACTCTCCGAGATGAAGCAGGTTTCCGAAAACAACCCGCTCTTCTCCGAAGAAATGCGCCTGAACATGATCAATATCGATCATCCTGGCAAGATAGCCGACTTCATAGCGAGCATCCTCAACATCGACAAGGATGAGCAGCAGAAGATACTCGAGCTCTTTGATATCCGGGAGCGTATGGAACGCGTGCTTATGTCCATCAAGCGCGAGCAGGAGCTGCTCAAGATACAGAAGCGTATCCAGAGCGAGATCAACGAGAAGGTGGAGAAGAGTCAGCGCGACTACTTTCTGCGTGAAGAACTCAAGGCCATAAAGCAGGAACTGGGCATGCCCGCCGACGCGAAGGGTTCGGACCATCAGCGATTCAAGGAAAAGCTCGACACGTTCGGCTTTGTGGGCGAGGTCAAGGAACTGGTCGACCAGGAACTCGAAAAATTTGGCCTGATGGATCCAAACTCAAGCGAGTTCATAGTAACCAGAAACTGGCTGGAGCTCGTCAGCTCGTTGCCCTGGAAGGTGGATACCGGCAAGGACTTCGACATGAAGGCCGCGCGCGATATCCTGGAGAACGACCACTACGGGCTCAAGGATGTCAAGGATCGCATCATCGAGTATCTGGCGGTCCGCAAGCTCAAGAAAGACGCGAAGGGATCTATACTCTGCCTCGTGGGGCCGCCTGGTGTAGGCAAGACAAGCGTCGGCAAGTCGATAGCGCGCGCGCTGGGCAAGGAGTTCTTCAGGTTCTCCGTTGGAGGCATGCGCGATGAGGCCGAGATCAAGGGCCATCGCCGCACCTATGTGGGCGCCCTGCCGGGCAAGATAATCCAGGGGCTCAAGATAACCAAGAGCCGTGATCCCGTGTTCATGATAGACGAGATAGACAAGATGGGCTCGAGCTATCAGGGCGATCCTTCGAGCGCCTTGCTCGAGGTGCTCGACCCTGAGCAGAACTTCTCGTTCCGTGACCACTACCTCGATCTGCCCTTCGATGTCTCCAGCGTATTCTTCATCGTGACCGCCAACACCCTGGACACGATCCCGGGGCCGCTGCGCGACCGCATGGAGATCATTCAGCTTTCAGGCTATGTCGATTCCGAGAAGCTCGAGATAGCGCGCCGGTACTTGATTCCAAAGAGCCTCGAGAAGGCTGGCCTCAAGAAGGCCCGGGTCAAGTATACCAGGGATGCGTTGACCGCCATCGCCGAAGGCTACGCGAGGGAAGCGGGTGTCCGCAATTTCGAGAAACTGCTTGACCGCATCCATCGCAAGATAGCGCTGCAGGTCGTTACATCCGACGAGCAGGGGACGGAAGAGACCAGGAAGTTCGAAGTGGACAAGCCATCGCTGGAGAAGTACCTGGGCAAGCCACGCTTCGATCCAGACGACATCAAGCGGGCAACGCTGCCGGGCATGACGGTCGGGCTCGCGTGGACAAACATGGGCGGTGATACGCTGATCATAGAGGCGGTCGCCAACCCGGGCAAGGAAGGTTTCAAGCTGACCGGACAGATGGGCGCGGTGATGCAGGAATCCGCAGGCATAGCGTATACCTGGGTTCGGCACCATGCCGCGGACGCCTTTGACATTCCGGCGAAGTATTTCGAGGAGCGCCAGATTCACCTGCACATACCGGAAGGTGCCACGCCCAAGGACGGTCCGAGCGCCGGCGTCACAATGGCCACGGCTCTTATGTCACTGGTGTTGGGCAAGCAGGTAAAGGACAGGCTCGCGATGACAGGAGAATTGTCGCTGACCGGACAGGTGCTTCCGATAGGCGGCCTGCGTGAAAAGACCGTGGCGGCAAAGCGCAACAAGATTCGCGACATCATCATCCCCAAGGCCAACGAAAAAGACCTGGATGAGATTCCGGAGCACGTCAAGAAGGGCATAACCTTCCACCCGGTCGAGCGGATGGAAGAGGTGCTGGAGATAGCGCTGCCATGAGGAATACAAAGCAGGAGACTATCCTGGTAACCGGCGCCGATGGCTTTCTAGGGTCAAACGTGGTGCGCGCCGTGCTCGATGAGGGATACCGTGTCCGGGCCATGGTCGAACCAACGAGACACGGTGACGCGCTCGACGGCCTCGAGATGGAAACCGTCCGAGGTAGTCTCCTGGATGCAGAATTTGTAAGCGCGGCGGTTCAAGGCACTTCGGGAGTCATTCATACCGCCGCGTCAACCGCTGTATGGCCGGAGCGGATACCCGCCATGCGCGCACTCAATGTAGACGCGGCAACAAGAATTGCCACCGCGGCGCGAAATGCGGGTACACGGGTATTCGTGCACGTGGGCACAGCCAGTTCATTTGCCTGGGGACCAAAGGAAAAACCAGGCGATGAGAGGGGAGCCTACACGTCGTCCCGTTTTGGTCTGGATTATCTCGATACCAAACATGAGGCGCAAGGTTTGATGCTGGCGCTCGATGCGCCTGATTTCAGAGTGACGGTCGTCAACCCGACATTCATGTTTGGCCCCTATGACAGCAAACCGAGTTCTGGCGCGATGATTCTTGCGATCGCCAATCAGAGCGTACCTGGCTATACCGCTGGAGGAAGGTCATTCGCCGATGTCCGCGCGGTCGCGCAGGGAATTGTCTCCTCGCTTGAGCGCGGGCGCGGAGGTCAATGCTATATCCTCGGAGGGCAGAACCTGTCATACAAGGAGGCATTCTCGATCCTTGCCTCAGTGACCAACGCCAGAGCGCCACGGCTCAGAATGCCTGGCGGCATAGCGCTTGCGTATGGCGCCCTGGGCTCGGCCTGCTCGCGTGTCAGCGGCAAGGCTCCGCAGTTGAGCCTGGCGATGACCAGAGTGTCACTTGAAGGCCAGTACTACGACTCATCGAAGGCGGAGCGGGAGCTGGGCTATCAGAAAGGCAATCTTGAAACGGCCGCGGCTGCCGCGGTGGCATGGTTCAAGGCCAAGGGGATGCTCTAGGGGCTGTGCCGCTCATTGGTATAGATTCTTCATACTACGCTTGCTCAGAGCCAGGAGCGCACCCACAGTCCCTGGCGCGAAGCGGACGGCAATCGACATGACTTTCCCCGCGGCGGTATGGAGTGCCGTCTTCTTGCGCCGCAATGAGGCCTTCAGTATGAATTCTGCCGCATTCTTTCTGGTGGCGTGAGCCGGTCTGGAAATCGGTATCATGGTGCCATCGGCCGAAAGCACGCGCTTGCCCGCGTCATTGTCAACGAGCCCGATATGCACAACGGTAAAGCTTGTCCCGCTGCCCGCGTATTCGGTACGCAAGGATTGGGCAAGCCCCGAGAGCCCCATCTTCGATGCCGAATAGGCCGAGACGAGCGGCAAGCCATACAACCCGGCAAGGCTCGATACGAAGCACACGATTCCACGTACCGAGACTATGTCATGTATGCAGGCCCTGGTCATCAGCATGGGGCCCAGGAGGTCGCCTTCAACCAACAATCGCAAGACCCCAGGAGCGGTGTCCCCGAATGCTCCGCGCATCGATATCCCCGCGTTGTTGAACAGGGCGTCGATACGACCGAATGATTCGAGCACGGAGCCGCGAGCCTTCAGACAAGAGTCATATTCCGTGACGTCAGCCGTGATGATGATGGCCTCTGCCCCTGATGGCAGCAGGTCCGCTGTCTCCTCGAGCGCCTCGCGTCGGCGGCCCAGCAGTGCGACGCGAGCGCCTCGAGCGCATGATGCCTTCGCAAGCTCGCGACCTATGCCGGATCCCGCGCCGGTAATGATGACGGATGCTCCGTCGATTTCGAAACGCTTCATGGGCGATGCTCCGAATTGGATATCCGCGCGGCGCGCAACGCCCCGGCATCATTGCCGAGCGCCAGAGCCAGATGGATGATGAAGGCAGGAACAATCGTCCCCCACGCAAGCGTCAGCAGCGAAAGTACGACGCCAAGCAGCAATGCCCCGGCTGCTTCCTTGCCACTCTTGGGCAGGTGAGCAAACGCATAGAGCGCCGTATTCACGGCTATCGCGGCCGGCGCACCCAGCGGCACCAACGCCGTCAGCAGATAGCCCCTGAAGGCAAACTCGTAGGCAAAGAGATACAGCGCCCACGAGCCGACCTCGAGGCATGCGGCGGCGGCGTTCCAGCGGGCGGGCAGGTATTGTGGATAATTCTGCCTGTCCGCATCGCTCTTGGCGCTGAAGAAGCCTATCGTTGCTGCCAGAGCCGAAAGCAGCACTGTCCACGGAACCCACGACAGCGGGCTTCCCGCAGCAAGCCGCAGACTATCGGGATGGATGCCGCATGCGAGCGGCAGGGCAATCGACGGTACCACGAATATGGCCATAAAGAACGCGCCGCGATCCAGAAGCACCCGCCCCGGAAGTCTGCGGCTTGGTTTGAGCTCGGATGGCAGGCCGCCTGTTGCGACGAATATGACATACGTCACGGCAAACCAGCCGTAGAGCACGGCGACCACCGAGCCGCTCATACCGGCCTCCACATGCCACGCTCCAGCCTCAGGCCGCAAGGCCCTGACAACACCGCCCGCAGGCCTTCGGACATCATGTGTGCCGTAGAAGCGATGGTTTCATCAACATTGACTGGATCGACGATGGAACTGGCGAGCAACGTCTCCACCAGCAGCTTGGCCGCTATGAAACGCTCGCCCTTCTCTACCGCAAAGCCGAGTAGATCCGGTATCAGCCCGACGACTTCCCACGTTGACTGTTCAGCCTGGCTGTAGCGGCCGGCATCCTTGTCCTGGTCGGAGACACGAACAGGCAGGCGCCCGGCAATATCATCAAGATGCGGCACGAGCCACGCGAGGTCGAAGAGCCCCGTGGCACAATTGAACAGCACGCGCTGCCCTGCCGCCTCGATCGCCTTGACCCGCTCGAACGATATGGCCTGTCCGATGTCGACGACGGTCCTGCCACCATTCACTGTCTGCACGAGCACGCCGCCCTTGATGTCGACGGCAGTCCTGTACGAGAACTCGAAGGCGGCGGGTGCGCCGGACAGTGCCATCACCGCAAGTTCCGCGGGATCGGGGAAATATCCTGCATTGTCGACATTGCCAAGGTAGGCGTACCGGTAACCCGCGTCGAGCAGCTCACGGTATATCGGCGCCAGCACCCTGAATCCCTGCCCATGCCCGCCTGGCAGGGCGACCGTACTGTGAGGCTTGCCATACGCATGCTCGAAGATCCTGCGCGGATGGCCATCGGAGGAATGGGTAAAGGCAGACACCAGGGGTTGCTTCGCCGAACGCGGCCTCGTTGGGTCGGTACCGGTTGCCGCAATCAGCGGCGCCAACCAGTCGTCTTTGGCATAATCGGCATACGCGGCGGCGAGCAAGCGGTCGGTCGCGTCGCTGGTCATCTGGAAAAACGGCAGCACCGGACGATCAGGCTTGCCAAAGCGATCAACATAACGTGCCGCGCGCAGCAGGGCAGCGCGCATCTTGAGCGTGATGAAGCTGGCACCGGGGCTACCATCGGGGTTGATGTAGGCCGGCGTGACGCCCTTGGGTCGCCCCTGGCAGAGCGGAGCCAACATGTTGAACCATGGCTCGACAGCCTCGAAGACACCGGCGCCAAGGGACCGGTTCTTCTTGGTGTCGGCATAGCTGGTAGCCGATCCGCCATTGAGGACGCCCCAGGCGGTATGCGCGTAGAGCCGCTCTCCCAGGTCGACCAGAGCCGGCCTGTCCAGCGTGACGGTCGAACCATGCACCACGGCGCCGGCAGGCATCGCAAGGCCGAGCAGAACCAGTCGCGCCGATGCAGCCACATGGTCGACCGTGTAACGCATGCCGATTCCGGCTGGCACGATCGACGTGCCATCGACCGGCGGCACTCCAGCCACATCCACCGTGGAGCCGCCGTCATACAGGCCGGCGTTGATATTATCGAGCATCGACAGGCTCAGATCCATATCGATGCCCTTCGCTAACATGTCGCGGGACAGCTCCGGATCGATCACCGGGTGCCTCCGTCGCGGAGGGCCAGGTTCAAGGCTGCATTCGCGGCTCCATAGATTGAAATGTCATAATCCTTGACGATGTATACCGGGGTACGGGCCGCGATATCACGTATATGTTCGCGGTACCCTTTTCCAAAGCTCTCCATGAAGCGGTCCGCATCGACGAAGAACTGTATGTTCTTGGCGGCGATTCCTCCCGCCAGATAGACACCGCCGGAAGGCAGGAACATCGCCGCGGCATCCGAGGCAAAACGGGCATAGAGCCGCACGAATATGTCCATCGCATGCAGGCAGAGAGGATCACCTTCGGAGGCCGCCTTGGCCACCATCGCGGGACGGTCCTGCTCGGAGGCCTCGAGTATGTGCCTGACCGCGGCGGATGGGTACGACTCGCGAGCCGCCAGGAACGCAAAGATGTGCCCGATGCCTTGCCCGGATACACCGGCCTCAACGCCGGCCGCGAATCCATAGGCATCTTCAAGCCATCGGCTCAGCGCCCGCGTCTCGTCATCATAGACAGGCAGGCTGATGTGTCCACCCTCTGATGGATACACCCGTATCATACCATCGTCACGCATCACAAACCCGAATCCAAGCCCTGTACCCGCTCCAAGGACGACAATCGGGCCATCGCCATCAGGGGCAACAACGCCGCCACCAGGACTCGCCAGAGGCACGAGTTCCGTAGAATCATCCGGATCAAGGAGCAATACCCCCCAGGCTATCGCGCTGAAATCGTTTATGACAAACGTCCTCAGCCCAAAACGATTCTCGAGTTCAGCGGCATCGATGCCCCATGCCGCGTTGGTCAGGCGAATACGGCGGCCCACGACAGGGCCCGCCCCACTGACGCACAACAGTCTCGGCCGTGGCGCCTTCGCGGTGGAAGCCTCTTCGATGAATCGGCCGAGCGGCACAAGCAGAGAAGGTTCCGACCTGGTCCCATATCTGCGTTCGAAGCTCTTCATAAAGCGTCCCGATCGAAAATCGACTATGGCGCAGCTGATGTTGGTTCCACCGACGTCGACAGCCAAGATCGTGGTATCGCGCATGTTTGGTACACTATGCATGTCGGAATACTAACGCGTCGGCAGCAATTCTGTGAAGTACCGATGATATGACGCCCCGACAGCTGGCCAAGACCTATGGGAGGTTAGCCCTGAACAGCAGGATGGCGTCGACAGCGCCAAATGCCAGCGAAATGCCGGCTGCGGTCAATACGTATGTTATCTGTTCCGAATCGGTAGGCGAATAGGAGTTCTCGTTCTTGAATGGCCAGGGCACGAAGTTGCCATCGAAATTGCTGCCTGCATACCGTTGCAGATCGGCAGCCAACCTCGTGTAGAACAACAGTATAGGAAAAACTCCAAGGCTGACTATCTCGAAGCGCCTGACGCCAGTAGCCCACGGCGGGAACTCATCCTTCGTGTAGGGTTCTGGCACTGCGGCCGGCGAGACTGCCGTCTGCGGCGATACCGTTGACAATGCGACCAGTGCGACAAGGCAGGCCGCGACTATTCGCAATGGTCTCATTGATATACCCGTTGCCCGAAGATGGCCGTTCCGACTCTGACCATCGTCGAGCCTTCTTCGATTGCGAGCTCCAGGTCATTGGTCATACCCATCGACAGCGTGTCCATCGACTCGAAGCCAAACTCGGCGCGAGCCTTCGTGAAAGCAGCGGCACAGGCACTGAAGGACGACCGGATGGTCGCCTCGTCGTCACAGTACGGAGCCATGGTCATCAAGCCCCGTGGACGAACAGACTGGAGCGTCATGGCTCGCTGCATCGCCCTGAACAGCTCGTCTGCATCGGAAAACCCGCTCTTGGATTCTTCGCCGGTATGCAACTCAAAGAGCACATCGATGACTCTGCCTGTGGCGGATGCGCGCTTCGCAAGCTCGTCAAGGATATCAACCGAGTCTATCGACTGTACGCAGTCGAACAGCTCTGACGCCTTCTTGGCCTTGTTGCTCTGCAGGTGCCCAAGCAGATGGATTCGGCTTCCGGGCAACAAGCCGGCGAGCGATGCGAATTTCGTCTCGGCTTCCTGAACGCGATTCTCGCCGAAGCTTCTGATGCCCGCAGCGTAGGCCGCTGATACCGCCGCGGCCGGATTGAACTTCGTTACCGCGAGTAATTCGACGCTATCCACCGCCCGACCGGAGCGCGCACATGCCGCGGCCATCCGCTCCTTGACCCCCGCGATGGCCGACGCTATCGCGGCGATGTACTCAAGACTGCCCGGCTCAAGAGCGGGCGCCAATGGTCGTGGTGCCAAGGCGCCCGCGGGGACCGGATCATCGCCGGTCACAGGAAATCCCTCAGTGATTCATCGATGCCCTTGCGCATCTCGAACCAGAAATCCAGTGCGGCCTCTGCAGGGTCAGCCTCGAAGGCCGCCAGCCAGGTGGCCAGCTCCGGGCTCGCCGAGCCATCGACGTCCTTGGCCCGCTGCAGGAAGGATTGCACAAACTGTATGTCGAGTGAACTCTCCCAGAATACGCCGGCATTGCGGCTGTTGATCCGGCTCGCCGCAACCGCTATAGATGCCAGGTATTGCTCACGCTTGCCATAGAGCGCCTGCATCGCCTCCGGAATCATCTCCTCCGCCCAGCCTCTATGAAACCTGCAGACTCCGGCATTGTCCATAACCAGTTCCTTCTTGAGTCGCTCGGCGCACGCACGCCCGAGCATCCTCGGCGGCATGAACTCAGACCCATAGTGCATGTAGTACTTGCCCATAATCGCCATCGGAGCGAGCGCTCCTGGTGTCCAGTACTGGTTCGGCACCATCCATCCCTTGCGTCCATGAGCGATATACGCGAATCGATCAAGAATCCGCACGCCGGTCGTGGCGCGCACGCGTCTAGCCCACTTTCTGGCGCCTTCCGAGAAGTCAACGACGCCACGTCGCTCGCCTATAGAACGCAACAGCTCCACGGCAAGCCCGGCGTTGTGCATGGAGTCAGCCACGACATCGAACTTCTTCATGTCCCAATGAGGAACATCGGGAACGCCGAGGTCCTCTGGCTTGAGTTCACCAGCGTCTATGCAATCCATGAACCACGAGACCACGCCTCCAGCGGATATGGCGTCGAAACCCCAGGTGTCAGAAGCCCGCGTAGCCAGCTCGGCCGCCCGTTGGTCAAATATGCCTGAAAGCGGCCCAAGCGCTTGATACGGCTCATAATCCTTCTTGTATTCACCATTCAATTTCTTGCAGACAGCGGTACACGGTTCGCCACACGTTGCCTGATTCCTGGTGGCAATCGTCTCTTCGTTGAATTGCCGCAGGTAGTGTTCGAGAACCAGCCGCTTGTGCAGTTCGAGGCGCTCTGCCTCGGACCATGAAACGCTGCGGTAATTCAGCGCTATGAGGCGCCCACCGACGCTCGCGTAGTTGACGCCAAGCGTGCCGCCAGTATCGAACTTTGGGTCAAAACGATACTTGGTTGTAGCCTCGAAGTCCTTGACCGCCAGGTTCTTGTTGTATTTCTCTTCGAACCAGGCATCGGCTACGCTTCTGTCCCTGAAATCCTCATCAACCACGGTGCCGCCGTAGACTATGGCGGCGATGCCGTGATCCATGAACAGCGTGGAACCCATGCCGCCACGACCTGCCCAGGTGTCTACGTCGGTAGCCTTGCCATCTTTGACTGGCGCCGAAAGGATGCCGGCAAAATCGGTCGTTGATGCGGCAGGTCCTACCGCCATCGCCCGGTACTCTCCCGAGTATCTGCCGCCAAATCTTCGCAGCGATTCATCAAGCATGGCGTATGTCCCGCTCCTCTTGCCGCCGGAGGCCCAGACAGCTCGCGCATCCACCGGCACCACCTCCACCTCTATCTCCTCACCATGCTCCCGGTTGAGGTACAGAATCGAGGGTGTTGCAGCCTTGCCGACTATCGACACCATGTTGATGCCAAGATTGTCAAAGACAAGCCCCGCGCCGCCCATGCTCGAGACGTAGAAGCCACGCCAGCACTGCGAGAAACCATTGACTATCAGCCTGTTCGAACCAGGCAAGATTGAGCCGGCAAAGAGTCCGACACCGATATTGATGCATTGCTGCCGCCCGGACAAATGCAGTCCCAGGTCGACGGGGCCAAAATAGTCGCGTAATGGATAGCGCCGCATGCGGTAGTATCCGGTCGAAGCATCGACGAACAAAACCTTCTGGCTAGCTTCCATCGCAGGCTCCTTTCAACCGTGTTGGTCAGCTGAACGCCGACTCAACGAGGCTCTGACAACCATCACGTCGCCCCAGCCAAGACGCTTGGCGGCACCATCAAGTGGGCGCTTCAGAATGGCGGGGGGCATGCTCGCCGGCCAGCCTCCCCACGTTCCTGCATATTCTACAGCGAATCCTGCAACCGCGAGGGCCTTGGCGAGTGTGCGTTTGGAGAACAGGAACAGATGGTCCCGAATTGCGCTTCTCCACTTCGACTGCATGATCCGGGCCTGGAGGCCGTCGACATTGGGAGTGATCAGGAACAGGTTCCCGTCGCCGCGCATCATCGCCCTGGCAGTCCGCAAGAATGATATAGGATCGTTCAGGTGTTCTATCAAATGCGTTGCCACCACGGTGTCAAAGCTGCCTTGAGGCAAGGCGACATGCTCAAGCGTACCGGTCCTCACATCGAGACCGAAGGTGGATCGAGCAAACGCGGCCATAGAGGCTCCCGTTTCCACTCCCGTGGCGTTCCACCCAGACTCGGCAAAAGCCGACAAGAGCGCCCCAGTAGCACAACCTATCTCGAGTATTGATTTCTTGCGACCATCTGCGCAGACCGAACTGGCCGGATCCAGTCCAGCCTCACCGAGGCTCTTGAGCGAAATGGCGCGATATTCCAGGTGTCGGTCGGTCTCGTATGCAAGATATTCATCACCATAGCGTGCCAGAACGTCATGAAGCTCGGGCTGGGGATCTTGCCTCCAGAGGCCGCAGCCCTGGCAACGCTTGAACAACACACCCTGCGCCTTCCATTGGCCACGGGTATCCGCTGCCCCGCATAGTGGACACGGCACCGACCGGGCAGTCTCCCCGCGACCGACCGCAGGGCTTGTCGAGAAGGTGCGGAGCGCGCCATCACTGAATGATGATTGAATAGGTTTGCTCCCGTTTGTTGCCTGCATAATCGGCCACGATGATGGACATCACTGAACGTCCCCTGGAAAAGATATATGGCCCGAAGTGCACCCGACCATCCACCTCTTGATATTCTGAAGCCACCCTACTGGCTCCGCCGAATACAGACATGACACCATCACGCGCCCATGCAGCATCATACGCGACAGCGGCTCGTTCCGAGCCATCTATAAGTACCCTTATCTCGAAAGGTGCGCTGGTCATGCCTGCGGGGGACGGATCATAGGTGTCCACAATGACCCGGTACGATCCCTGCCTGATTGGCTTGGCCTGGTCCAGAGCGATCTCCTGCCCATCTGCCAATAACACTATCGATTTGATCACCGGAGCCCTGTCATCGCGGATGGCAGGCATCAGGATGAGCGGATTGATGTACCGGCGGGTGCGGGCATCATACGCGTACATCGTTACTCCATGGCCATTGCCGGCCCGCATCGATCGCCCGAGGATTGCTCCCTTCCTGACGTTAGTCAGATATGCGGTGGTTGATTCGCGGGCCATCCCCGCGTATATGGTAACCATGTCGGATGCGTGATCAATAGCCATCAACGAGCCGGCTGCCAAGGGATATCCGCCTGGAAGACGCGGGTCGATCGCCGCAAACACAAGCTCGCCATCATCCGCGGCCCGCACGATGCCATCGGCGCCTCCGAACTCGACACCCTTCAGGAACCCCACGCGCGCTGATCCAAAGCCGTATCGAAAGCCACCGTCGTCAAGAGGCCAGTCATAGGCAAAGGCCGCAAGAACCGCCATGGAAAGTCCGACCACGACAAGATATGGTATCGTCTTCATGTTGTTGCGCATCTCAATCCTCCACAAAATCGAAACGCGCAAGCCACGACCGACCGCCAATGTAGGCGGAAGATCCAATGAACCGGACATACTCGCTGGAATCGGGAAGCGCTATCGTTCCCATAAGCGACGCAGGCTGCCTGAATACGGCCATCTCAGTCTTCGTGCCCTGCCTCGCCACCACGTATGCCACACCGAGCCCTGTGTCGATTGAGGCGTCGAAATCGTCTGCCATCACGGGAAGCACCGCGTCGACTTTGCCGTCGACTGCCCATACTCCGATCCCGTCCGGTCGCCGATAGAGCACATGACGCTCGTCGCTCATCACTATCAGCTTCACGGGCTCACGATAATCTGATTCCAGATATTTATGGCTCTTTACGTGGTACTTGGAGTCGCCGCGACCCAATACAATGAGCCGTTGGCGATCTATGCCCGACATGGCGGCAATCCATGAGCCAGATGGCGATATGGCCGCACCGAGAATAACCGGCAACCTGGAGCCTCCGGGCGCAAATTCAAATGCCTTGGTGCCATCACGATTGACGCCTTCAAGCCAGCCTTCGACGGTACCGCCTACAATCATGCTATCGCTTGCCGCAAACGCGCTGAGCTGGCACGGAAAAGTATATGCCCAGTCAAAGTGGCCGCTGGCGTCGTAGGCTGAAACTCCAGTACCATCGATCGAGGCTGAAAAGAGCCGACCTGCGCCGAAAAATGGCCGGATATCATGTATGACGGTTCGTGATTTGCCCAGAGACTGGAGCAAGATGCCGTCCTGAGAGGTTGTCTCGGTTACCACGCAGGCATTATCCGATATCGCAACGCCATTCGCCGCGTCAGCTAACAGCAAGACGGTACCATCTGCCAGGAAGTACCCAAACCTGTTGCCAGCGAGAAAGGCTATCGGTTGCCCGGCAGATTGCGCGCCGGAAGGCAATGCAGCAGACGAGCTGTCTGCTGCCTGTCCCGGCACAAGATCGACACGCCAGCGGGGTACCGCCGAAAGCTCGGGTGACAGATGCTCGGCGAAGACGAAAAAATACACGGGGATGAAGATACTCATCGCCATAATGGCGACGACTCGGTGCCGCCCCTTCCCCTCGTCCATGCTGCCCCCTAAATGCCATTGGCTATCGTCACCGAATGGTATATAGTATCGTCCCATTCCGTCAATACGAAGTGGTTTTCACGAGAGAGCAGACGCGGAGGAAACGATGGATCAGTCACAGCTTTTCGATTTGGCAACCCAAGCCGCCTCGAGGTCATATTCTCCATACTCAAAATTCAGGGTTGGAGCGGCACTCCTCTGCGAGGATGGTTCGGTAGTGACCGCCGCCAATGTTGAAAATCGTTCGTACGGGCTCGCTATTTGCGCAGAACGATCGGCACTCGTCTCGGCGATTGCCCAAGGCAAGACCAGGTTCAAGGCACTGGCCATTTCCTGTCCCGATGCGCAGTATCCAGTCAGTCCATGCGGCGCATGCCGCCAGTTCATAAGCGAGTTTGTCGGCCCGGATTTTCCTATCCGCTTTGGGGGTGCGACAGGCGGAGTCGTCGATGCCACCATGGGAGAACTATTGCCGCATGACGCGCTCCATGAGCTTGCCACAAGGTAGATTCAGGCGACATCCAGGCTCGATCAGCGCTGTTTGGATTCCTCGTCACGCTTCTTGAGGTCACTTTCGAGCTTGCCTGACCATATCTCTATCTTCTTCTTCAGCTCATCTGCCTCGGCCCTGTCGCCAAACACCACATGAATGCGCCGCAAGGCGCCAAGAAATAGTATCGCCGATTTGAAGTCATCCATTTTCATGGACGAAACTTCATATTTTTCGCGATATCGATCCGCGGTGGTCTGGAGCAACTTCTTGACGAATGCCAGATATGAAAGCACGACGATGCGGCTGGGAGAAGTCAGGTCAAGATCCTGGTAGGCTCGTTTGAGATCAAGGCTATTCTTGGTAACCGTGGCAAGCTTGGCCCAAATCTCCACAAAGGACCATTTCCATTTGGAATTGGCGCCATATCCCTCTTCAATTTCCCTGATGGCAAAGCCTATCTTGCGCAGGAGCGCGTAGCGCTCATCGTAGCTGATCTCCGATATGGCTTCGAGGTTTTTCTCATATTCGGAGAACGGAGCATCGACATATCCGCTCACGATGTCTTCAAGGTACTTGATGCCGCGGACTATGCTCTTCCGTGCCTCGGCAAGCGAATCCTCATTCTTGACGCCGAGCAACGAGACAGAGAGCGTATTGATCAACACCTGGTATGATGTCAACGCGAGCATCTCGCGGGCGAGTTTGACCCTGACATAGCCTGGCCCTTGGCCACCAGGCTGTTTGAGCAGGCTCAGAAACGATTGTTCCTTGGCAAGGATTGAGTCTATGACGGCTTTGTATTCCTTGACCTTGTCGGCGTAGCGATTTCGCTGTTCCTGTGTAATCTTGGACATCATGTTCCCCTGGTGCTACCAAGCTTGGAAACGAGATCGGCGGCGTGATCGATCGATGTTCGCGATTCGGCATCGCCAGATAGCATCCTCGCTATCTCCCGTATACGATCGTCTCCGTCCAGCCGCGTTACCCTGGTCACGGTCCTCTCGCCATCGACACGCTTGCTGACCATATAATGAGTATCGGCGCGCGCGGCTATTGATGCGAGATGTGTAATACACAGAACCTGTTTCGTTGCAGCGAGGTTCGCCAGGTGCAGCCCCACGCCAAGAGCCACCTCGCCACCAATTCCGGTATCGATCTCGTCAAAAACCATCGTGGGAGCGCCCCCATCTTCGGCCAGCACCGTTTTGAGCGAAAGCATGACTCTGGACAACTCTCCGCCAGAAGCAACATCGGCAAGCGGACGCAGCGGTTCCCCCTTGTTGGCCGAGACATAAAACTCGATGTCATCGAGCCCGGACGGGCCAACGACCATCTTGCCATTGGCCAGGGGCAGTCGCTCTATCCTGGTGACGATCCTGGCGTTCGCCATCCCGAGGCTGGACAGAATGGAACAGACCGCTGAATCCAGCCTCATCGCCGCGGCCTTCCGAGCTATTGACAAGGCCTCGGCCCTTGTAACCGCATCAGACTCAAGTTCGCTGACTCGTTGCTCTATCCCGGCTCTGTTCTCTTCCCAGTTCTCAAGCCGCGACAGCCTTTCCATCGAGTTCTTGCCATACTCGATGACCGCTTCTATCGTCGGGCCGTACTTTCGCTTCAACCGCTGCAGAACCGCGAGGCGCGATTCTATTGCCTCGAGCCGTGCTGGATCAAAAAGCAGCTGATCGACATAGGTGACCAAGGATTCACCTATGTCTTCCAGCTCATAGTAGGCATCATCAAGGCGTCGCGCGCTGTCAGTCAGGCGCTGGTCGATCATGCCGGCGGATTCAAGCTGAGTCCTGGCCTTGCGCAACCTTGGCACTACTCCATCTGGATCGGACAGCAGCTCGCGAGCCTGCGATACCGATGCGAACAGCTTTTCATGCTGGGACAGGCGCAGTTCCTCGAGTTCAAGTTCAGCTTCCTCATTGGGCCGTAGCGCTGCAGCATCGATTTCCTCGACCGAGAAACGGAGAAGCTCCATCTCCCTGGCCCGCTCTGCCTCGGAATTGGTCATCGTCTCCAGTGTCTTGCGGGTAGCCAACAGGTCGTCATATATGGCCGCATAGTCGATTACATCGGCCTCTATGCCTGCGAATCGATCCAACAAGGCGCGATGTCGCTCCTTCTTGAGCAAGGCATGCCCATCACGCTGGCCATGCATCTCGACAAGCATACCCGAGAACTCCTGGAGCTCTTGCCTGACCACAGGGACATTCTGAATATGTATGGAACCGCGACCATTGCGCTTGAGTCCGCGTCTCACGATGACTGAGCCATCTTCAGCAGCCATCCCATGATCCGACAGCCAGCTCAGCGCATCCTTGTTTGATTCAACAACCATGACGCCGCTGACGAGCGTCTCCTCGGCTCCAGCGCGAATAATGCCCGTGTCAGCCTTGTTGCCCAGCAAGAACCCAAGCGCTCCTATCAGAATCGATTTGCCTGCGCCTGTCTCTCCAGTAAGCAGGTTCAGCCCCCGCTCGAAACGCATCGATAGCTTGTCTATGATGGCGAAATCCCTGATGGTCAGTTCTTCAAGCATCGGGGCCTCCCGACCAATTGAGCTTGGAGCGCAGAACCTGGAAGAATGAACCGCGATCCGCCCTGAACAAACGCGCCTTGAAGGCTGAACGCTTGAATTGCACCAGATCACCTTCGAGCAAGTTGAAGAATTCCTGCCCATCGACAGTCAGCATGGTATCCTCTCGCTGGCCCGGCTCAACCCGCAATTCCAGACTCTCGCCACCTGGAATCACCAATGGTCGATTTGAAAGCGTAAATGGGCAAATCGGGGTAAAAACCATGGCATCCATGTCGGGATCAAGAACCGGCCCACCCGCGGCAAGGGAATAGGCCGTGGAACCGGTCGGCGTCGCCACAATCAAGCCGTCGGATCGATAGCGTCCAAGCGCTGATCCATGAACACTGATGCTCAGATTGACTATCTTGGCAGGACCCGCTCCTGAAACGACGCCATCATTGAGCGCGCAGAACGCAGCAATGGAACGGTCATCACGGCAAACCGAAATATCGAGCATGAAGCGCTCCGAGACGGCAAGACTGCCGGAAACCGCCTCGTCGAATCGGATCCGCCATTCGGTTTGCTTGACCCAGGCTATGAATCCGAGCGTTCCCAGGTTTATGGGCAGGATAGGGATGCCATAGGGAGCCGCCGCCCGCGCTGCATAGAGCACGGTGCCATCTCCCCCCAGACTGATCAGGATATCCCCGGAAGCGAGAGCGCTCATGACACCTCTGGTCTTTCCCACCGTAATGACGGAAGTCGACCAACCATCGCCGCCCAACTCAAAGGCAATTTCCCGAGAAAGTGACTCAGCATCATTCTTGAGTGTATTTACAAGAATGACCGCATGCCCGCGCTTCGCTTTCACGGTACCCCTTCCGACTTACGGCAATGTCGCTAGTACCCTGGCTATCTTCTGGGCGGCGGTCTTTCCAATACGCGGATTGAGTGGAAACGCCACTGATCTATTCACCAGAGACAGTGCCTGGGGACAACAGCCATCGGGCACAATTCCCGCTGCGGCACACGTATCATCAAACGCCATAACCGTGTCGACATCCTTCTTCCTGGCATACGCGCGCACATCCTTGGCACCCGAATCCAGAACTACTACACAGCCGAAGTTCGCAGGCTCGCACTCGATTGATGCCATAAGAGGCTTACGATGTGCTCGCGCCAGCGATTGACCATACAATTCGGCAAGCTCACGGCGCTTCTCAAGGAATTTATCAATATCCCTGATCTGCGAGAGAGCCAGTGCCGCATTCATATCGGTCATGTGCTCCTCGGCACCGAGTTGATCGGAGACATTCCGCAGCGCCTGTGCATCGCGTCGACCCAGTGCATAGAGCAAAGCCCCACCACCTGCAGTTATCGAACACGCAGGTTCCAGACTCACTATGCCGAAGGTTCCGATCAGACCAGCCCTGATGTCTCCAGCACTTGCCCCGATGGAATACGTTGCGTCTTCGATTATCGGAAGCCCTGTTTCAGCGAAAAGCCCAGGATCCGGCATTATGCCCCATGGCTCGGCCAAGTATATCGCCTTGAGGAGACTGGTTCCAAGCGACTCCACCGCGCGTGGAGATATCGATGCGCTGGATGCATCGACATCGAGCCATACCGCATGTATGCCCCGTGCAGCGAGCACTCGATAGCTCCACATCGGCGAGAGCGCTGATAGCGCGATCGAATCGCCAGAAGCCACGCCAAGACACGCAAGCGCCGTGTCGAGAGCTATCATCGGATTCCGGAGAGCAACCCCATACTCAAACCCAAGGCGTTCCTTTGCATTTTTGAGGAGTCTATCGCAGAATTCACCGGCCTCAAGTCGATCGGAGACAATACAATTCAAGACAGAGTCCATATCCTTGCGGCGGATATACGAACTGCGAGCTAATAATTCCATCAACAAGAAGCCTACTTCCTGATTTCTTCTATCTTTTGCAGCTCTTTGGTGCTGAACAGCTTCCTGATATCGAGGATGATCATATACCCGGTTTTCTGGTTAACGACACCTTGGATATATTCGGCGCCTATGCCGGTGATCATCTGTGGGGGTGGCTGAATCTCGTTGTAATCGATCAGAATAACGCGTTCAACCTTGTCGATTATTATGCCGAGCCTCATGCCATCAATATCGATGATGATGAATCCTGATAGCAGCGCCTCATCTTCGCCGAGCTGTGCTTTCCTCAGATGAAACCTCTTGTGCAGGTTGATGACGGGAATGATCTCACCGCGGAGATTGTATAGTCCTTCGACAAACGAAGGCGCATTAGGAATGGCACGTATCTCCTGCAATGTCACTATCTCTTTGACATCCATGATATCAATACCATACAGCTCGTCGCTCAGCTGGAATGTCACGAGTTGCAGCTGGGCTTCCCTCTCAACCATGCGGTCCTCCGCTCATTACACTACTACGATGGAAACTGTACCAAGTTTAGCATCTTTCAAGTCTGCAAGCAAGGCTCGTATTTCCGTAAAATCCTGATGCTTCTCTCGTAGCACGGAGCAACCCAATACCGGCTCCCTCGCCCGCGAAGCGTGGCGCCCATACCAGATCCGTGAAACAAGCCTTTTTCCTTTTTCCGGGTGCAGATACGCGAAGCGCCCCCGTTTGGGTCCCGCCGGTGTGCTAC